>Ga0208789_1000207_pt1 | contig 73230 bp, 68 predicted proteins | sample Methanotroph_Enr_FD_187368 | JGI IMG/M metagenome (GOLD analysis project Ga0208789, IMG submission 187368) | Enriched soil microbial communities from Old Woman Creek wetland in Ohio, USA - Methanotroph_Enrichment_5 (SPAdes) (version 2) | ecosystem: Environmental > Terrestrial > Soil > Wetlands... | reverse complement strand
TTAAACCAAACATACTCAAAAATAACCAGAATGTCAAAGAGCTATTATTATACGGCACTATCGCCGCTTAAAGTTAATTAATTTCTAACGAACTATTGCTTTTACAATATTATAGAAAATAAAACGGATTGAAGGCAATGATATATAACGAAAAAATCCATGCAAACACTTTTGCGTTTACATGGATTTATTTCGTTCTGATTTATAAAAATTCTACTTTTTTTCTTTCACCAGATAGATAAGGGTAGGATAGTGGTCGCTGTAACCGTTTGTCCATGCTCCGCCGGCATGTGTGCGCAAAGGTGTCCCTTTGTATCTGCCTTCTTGTTGCGTTAGGAAAGGCTTGTTGAAAACCTCTGCTTTCCAGAGTTTCAGTTTGCCTGGGTCGGAATGGGCAATTTCAGAAGAGACGATAATCTGATCGAACAAATTCCACTGATCAGCATAAGCCAGCGAGCCAACACCTTTGTCCAGCGTTTTCCACAACGTATTGTACAATTGTCCGTCTTTCACATCGTTCAACTCTTTTTTAGCTCCCAGAATAGTTGCACAACTTTCGTTAAACGGATCATCGTTCAGGTCACCCATAATGATAATTTTTGCTTTGGGGTCCACACGGAAAAGTGAGTCGGAAATAGAGCGGGTAAGTGCTGCAGCCGCATTTCTTTTCGGACGTGATCTTTCTTCGCCACCGGTACGTGATGGCCAGTGATTTACAATGACATGAACTTTTTCGCCCTGCAGATAGCCACTTACCATTAACTGGTCGCGTGTATGAAAAGCAGTATCGGCTGTATGTAACCGATATGATTTGCTATTGGTAACAATAAATAATTTGGGGTTGTAAAGCAATGCAACATCCACACCGCGACGATCCGGACCATCGTAATGTACAATCTGGTACGAACGCTTTGCCAGTTCGGGTTGTTTTACCAAATCTTCGAGCACACCGCTGTTTTCAATTTCAGATACACCGATAAGGGCAATGCCTTGCGGAGAATATTCTAATCCGATCTGCGAAATGGCATTTGACATGTGTTGCAGTTTGGCGGTATATTTCATGGCTCCCCACCTCATGGCTCCGTTAGGGAGGAATTCTTCGTCAATTACATTGGCATTGTCAATTGTATCGAAAAGATTTTCCAGGTTATAGAATGCTACACAGCTCACCTGAAGTTTTAATTTTGCGTCGGGAGTTGGTGCTAAATTATTTTTTGCTGTACAGGCTGAACTGATAAGCAATGCTAAGGTGATTACTGCTGTTATTGAACGGGTGATGCTCATATTTTAAATCATTATTGTATTTGAAAATTAATTGGAAACGGGCAACAAATGTGAGAAAAAAAAGTGAGACAAAAAAACGATCTTTAAAATTTATTTAGAGGCGAAGTTACTTCAAGAGTTGAAATTATTATGTCAATTTGATTATATGCTCTAAAAGTTTGATTCTCATCTTGGTCTGTTCCAGAATCAAAATGTATTTAAACTACGATATCATTCCTGTCAACAAATGTGAAATAAATAAAATATATTATTGTATATTTATGTAATTTATTCAAAAAAAGATTGTAATTTCACCTCCTTTAAGCCTGTATTCTTTAGCAGGCTTAAAGAAAACAGAATGATTTGTGAATTAAATTATTAAGAATCAATTGTATGAGAAAAATTTCGCTGGTATTTTTTGTATCCATGCTTACTACACTCTCACTTCTGGCGCAGACTTCAGCCAGGGGGTCTGTGAAAGATGCAGAATCAGGTAAACCTCTACCGGGGGTGATTATCACATTTCTAAAACAAAACATTTCTACACAAACCAATGCTAATGGGGAATTTAAATTAAGTTACCTGCAAGACGGAGATGAAGAACTCAGTTTAGCGCGACAGGGTTACTTTACGCAAATAAAATTGGTAAATCTTAAGCCGAATATTGTGAATGAACTTGGCGGGTTCGAATTGAAAGTTGATATTCAGGATGAAGTAAAACAAGAATCCGTTTTGCAACTGAGTGAAAACGAATTAAGTAGCGATGAAAATAATACGCAGAACATTTCCGCCTCGTTATCTTCAAAAGGAGACGTTTATATATCACAGGCAAGCTTTTCGTTCAGCCCTATGCGATTTAATATCAGAGGGTATGAAAACCAGTATGAATCTACTTATATCAACGGTGTCCATTTTAACGGACTTGAACGCGAAAGCTTCAATTACTCATCGTTGGGCGGACTAAACGACGCCATGAGAAATCAGGATGAAATAAATGGTATCACTGCCAATTCGTTCACGTATGGAAACCTGGGAAGTTCAACCAATATAAATACCCGCGCAAGTGTGTATGCTGCCGGATCGAAGGCAAGTTTTGCATATACAAACAGGGCTTATAAACTTCGTGGACAATATACTTATGCCACCGGTTTAATGCCAAATGGTTGGGCTTTTGCAGCCTCGGGTGTTGTCCGCTGGGCCGATAAAGGGATTGTGGATGGTACTTTTTATAATTCAGCCGGATATTTTCTTTCTGCTGAAAAAGTGATTAATAAACAGCACAGTTTATCATTAGTAACTTTCGGAGCGCCTACCCAACGTGCTCAACAGGCTGCTGTAACGCAGGAAATAGCAAATCTTGCGGGATCAATTTATTACAACCCTTACTGGGGTTATCAGGATGGAAAAATCAGGAATTCACGTGTTGTGAAAAGTTTTGACCCGACTGCCATTTTATCGCACGACTTTAAAATTGACGAAAATCAACGTCTGCGTACCGGCTTAGCATACCATTATAGCTTTTATAGCAATTCCGCCCTTACATTTTACAATGCACCTGATCCTCGTCCGGATTATTACCGCAATTTGCCAAGCTTTCAGGATGATGAGGCTTTGAAACAACAAGTTACTGATTTGTGGAAAACAGATTCTAATGTGTCGCAGGTGAATTGGGCTTCGTTCTATCAGGCCAATTACCGCAATAACGAAGTAAACCCAACAGGAAATGCTAAATACGCGGTGGAACGCCGACATAATAACTTGATGGAAACCACACTGAATTCAACGTATACAAACCAGTTGTTGAAAGAACTGAAACTAACCGCAGGAGTTGAAGGTAAAATGTCGAAAGCAATGCATTATAAAACAATGGACGATTTGCTCGGTGGGAACCAGTGGGTCGATATCGATCAGTTTGCAGAGCGTGATTTTTCTAATAATCCTAACGTAATTCAGAATGACCTGAACCATCCGAATGCAAAAGTAGGAGTTGGAAATGTGTTTGGATATAATTACGATATCAACATTTTGCATGCAGTTGCATTTATCCAGAATGAATGGGTATTGCCCCAGATAGATTTGTATTACGCAGCTAAAGTAACTCATGTAGAGTTTTCTCGATTTGGATATATGAAAAACGGACGCGCCGAAGAATTGGGCGTTATTTCTTACGGGCAAGGAAAAGCCTGGTTTACAACCGACCCATCAGTCAAAGCAGGTGCAACTTATAAAATTGATGGACGTAACCGCTTATCGGCAAATGTGCTGGCCGAAACAAAAGCTCCAAACGTAAACAATTCGTATGTTTCGCAACGTATTAAGGATACTGCGGTACCTATGGAAAGCGAAAAAATTTTGACCTATGATTTGAATTATACGTTTTCATACCCATCGGTTTGGGGGCGTGTTAGCGGGTTCCGGACGCACTCAATAAATGGAGTTGATCTGAATGGTTATTATGATGATGTGAACCAGACATTTGTAAATCATGTGTTGACCAAGGTTGATAAATTATATCAGGGAATTGAGGCAGGCTTAGCTGTAAAATTGAATAGTAGTTTTACGCTTTCTATGGCTGGAACCTTGGCCGATTACCATTATACTGATAATGCGGAAGGTATTTTGAGTTTTGAAAATGGTGCGAAGCCGGACGAATGGGATAGAGTTTTGATAAAAGATAAAAAATTAAGTACAGGACCGCAAACTGCAGCCAGTATTCAGTTGGATTATTTTCACCCTAAAATGTGGTTTGTGGACGTTACTTTGAATTATTTCGACCGTAATTACCTGGATTTAGCCCCTCTAAGATTTACCAAAACCAATATGGCATCATATACAAGCGACGCTATCATGCAGGCTTTGGGAACTCAGGAAAGGCTTAAAGGTGGATATTTGCTGGATGCCTCTGTTGGTAAAGTAATTTACCTGAAGAACAAACGCTCAATTAACTTCAACCTGAGTGCCAACAATATCCTGAACAATACCAAAATGATTACCGGGGGTTATAGCCAGGCTCGTTTGCCTTTAAACGGAACTGCAATAGATGTAACCTCACTTAATAAATTCCCGGCTAAATATTATTATGCATGGGGCTTTAATATGTTTTTCAATGTTGGCTATAAATTTTAATGAATGTTCAATTTTAAATTAAAAATGAAAATGAAAAAAAATATAATATTTGCAATAATCTGTTTTGCCGCTTTGCTGACAGCTTGTAATCAAACTGAATTTGATGCTATTCCGCAAAGTGAATTAATGGGCGATTCATTAATTACCACCTTCAGCATTGATTCGCTGAAAACTACTTTTCTGACCGATACAGATGCCTATTCTGATACCATTAAATATTTGGGTGGATTATATACTGCCGACCTGATAAAGTCTGCATCCGATGTTGTGATAAGTGGCTATGTTACTTCCACGGATGTCGAAGGTAATGTTTATAAATATATTACCATTCAGGAAGACAAACCAAACGGACAAGCCATGAAAGTTTCGATTGATGCGTCGGGTATTACAGGAATTTATCCGTTGGGCCAACGAGTGTGGGTGCGATGTAATGATTTGTTTATTGGTAAGTATGGGCAATCTCCTCAGTTAGGTTTGAAATATATCAATACCGAACGTGTAAAGGTTAAAAAGTCTACTAACGATACAATTTATCGAATTGAACCGGGACGAATTCCATTAATGATTGCAAAGACACATATTTTTGCTTACGGTTTACCCAAGCCAGGCGTTATTAAAGCAGATACCATGACCATTGCGCAAATTAAATCAGCTGATTATAAAACACTTGTAAATAAACTCGTATGTATTAAAAATGCTTATTTTACAGGAGAAGAGGATGGTAAGGCTCTGACAGATGCTGCTATGATTTTTGCTCCATCCACAGAGGGAGTGGGTTATCCACAATCGCGTGATATAACTGACGGAACCGGAACGATTGTTATTGCTACAAGCGAATATGCCAAGTTTGCAGATTATAGGTTACCTTCATCAACATATCGTGGTAACATTACCGTGATTGTAGGTTGGTATAAAAACTATATGGATGCTGCAGGTGACTGGCAACTAACGTTACGCACTATCAGCGATTTGGGTAAAGGGTTTGAAGGATATCGCTCTCAATATAATAAATAGACAAATAATTACTACAATGAAAAAAATATATTCATATTTAGCTGTTTTATTGACTCTTTCCCTGTCAATAACATCTTGCTCCAATTTAGATGAGTCGGCTTACAAACCAATAATTAATACCGGGGCAACTACCATTCTTAGTACCAAATTTGACACCGATATGGGTGGTTTTACAACTCAAAGTGTTTCAGGGGCACAGGTTTGGAGTTTAAATTCAAGTGGATATGTAATGGTCACCGGGTATGTGGGTTCGATAAATAATGCCAATGAAGATTGGTTGATTTCTCCTGAAATTGATTTAAGTGGAGTAACTTCAGCACATTTATCGTTCGATCATGTTGCCAGATATTTTGCTAATATATCCACTGAAGCAACCGTTTGGATTTCGACCAATTATGCTACTGATAGTTTGCCAGCAACAGCTACCTGGACTCAAGTAACGACAAAAGCTTTTTCAGATCCGGGAAGTTGGACTTTTATGGGGTCTGATGATATTAGTCTTAACGCTTATGCAGGTCAGAAAGTAAGAATTGCGTTTAAATATGTTTCTACATCAACAAAAGCAGGAACGTGGGAACTTAAGAATTTTGTAGTCAAAACTGGTGAGGCTGTTGTCAATGATTATGGAAATGGAACAAAGGCATCTCCATATACCGTTACCGGTGCAACACTCAATCAAACGGGTACAAGCGGATGGGTAAAAGGCTATATTGTTGGCTATGCCTGGTTTGCAAACTCTATGAATCAGTTTTATTTTACGGGCGATACCTGTACTCAGGCAACAAATGTTTTAATTGCAGATTCAATGTCTAATATTTATCAATCCAAATGTATTGCTGTTCAATTACCTGCCGGGGTTGTCCGTAATGGTTTGAATTTAAAAGATCTGAAAGCCAACTATGGAAAACAGGTTACTTTGTACGGAGGTTTGATGTCGTATTTTGGAATGGCCGGTCTTAAAAATACATCTTACTATTTGCTTGAAGATAGTACCAGCGGTGGAACAATGCCAATCGAAGCTATCTACTCTGAAACATTTGCCAATTCGAGTAAAGGAGGTTTTACTATTCAGGATGTGAATTTGCCTGCTGGGTTGAGCTATGTCTGGACTCCGACAGCAACATATGGCATGACTGCAAGCGGCTTCAAGAGCCCTACAGATTATGCTTCTGAAAGTTGGTTGATTTCCCCCGCTATCAATTTGTCTAAGGTTACAACAGCTACTCTGATGTTTGACCAGGCATTAAACTATGTATCTACCATGGCAAATAAGCAGACATATATTTCTGTATGGGTATCAACTGATTATCAGAGTGGATTACCAAGCACAGCAACATGGACCCAGGCAACTATACCTACGTACCCTGCAGGTACTAACTGGACATTTATATCATCGGGTGCAGTCGACCTAAGTAGTGTGGCCGGAAAATCAGGTGTCCGCATTGCATTTAAGTATGTGAGTATCTCCGGTGATGCTGCAACCTGGGAAGTGAAAAACGTAGTAGTTTATTAAAGAGAATATTAACAATAGCAGAAACACCCGCTATAGAATTTCTATAGCGGGTGTTTCTGTTATTATAAGTCAAATTAAGCTGCTTTCTTAGCCTTACGGTATAAATAAGAATTGAAAATGTTGCGTTTGGCAAATCGTAATTGTTTATCGGCATTAATCAGGCGGGCATAGATATTTTTTGAAACACCGAAATACTCGTATGTCGATCCGTCCATAAATGAAACTTCCAGCAATTGTCCTTTGAGTTTGAAGTCGGCTATGCCGGAGTCGGTAGAAACCAGATGCTCTTCTTCATTTGCAGCTATTGTTTCGGGTGCAATGCTTACCAGAAAATGATAACCATCGATTATTTGGCGGCTTTTATGCTCAGCTTCCAGTGCAAGCTCATCGTTCTCGCTAAATTTATCCGGATGCCATTCTTTTACTAAGTTACGGTAAGTAGTTTTTAGTGTTTTAAGGTCAGTGCCGGGTTCAACATTAAATAATTTCTTGTATTCGTTAATACGCTTCATAAATAGGTGTTTCTGTAATGTTTTAATTGTATTTGCTTCGCAGCTTTTTTAATCGGGCGCAAAGGTAATGTTTTACAGCTTTGAAAACGAATTATTTAATGTTTATGATTAAAATACCTGTTTGAAATTATTTATTTGATACGATATTGACTATTTCTCTTTGTTCTTATTTGATAAATTTGATTTATATAGAAAACCCTTGAGATGAGTGAATTTTGTACATTGTATTAAAATGACTAATTTTGAAAAAAAAACTACATGAATCTCGTATTAATACTACTTCTTTTTTCTGTTCTCATTTTGATTGCAGTTATCGGACTTGTTGTATATTTCTATTTGAAGTTTCATGAGTCAGTGAAGCAGCAAAAGGAGATGGAGATCCGGTTTCAGGAGTTGAAAAGTCAGGTTCATCCGTTGCAACTGGAAACGCTGGAAGCTAAATTGAATCCACACCTTTTTAAGAATATCTTAAACTCCATCCAGTCGCATGCCTACCAGACTTATTTTGCTATAGATAAACTGGCCAATGTGTTGGATTATATTCTGTACGAAAGTCGTAAGGAATTTGTTACCCCAAAAGAGGAAATAGAATTTGCCTTGAACCTGATAGAGATTAATAAAATCAAAGTGAGTCCGTTGTTCGACCTGAAAGTGAAAACCAAAGTGAATAATACGGAACCGCTGTACGAACAAAAGCTATTGGCACCTTTAATTTCTATCGATTTGATTGAAAATGCCTTTAAACATGCCGATATTCAAAGCCCCAATGCTTTTATTGCCATTACGTTGGAATTTAAGGACAATCATTTCGGGCTGACGGTGGCCAATAAAATTTCGTCGAAACCGCCTATGAGAAAAGAGAAAGGCGGGATTGGCATAAAAACGCTGGAGAAACGGTTGCGGATTATTTATGAAGATAATTTTAAGCTCGATAGCTATATTGAAGATAATGTATATGTTGCACATTTAAATATCAACCTCTTTGAATACAAAGTTAAAGTGCTTGCTGCTCGATGATGAATTGCCGGGGTTGACGTACCTGAAAATGCTCTGCGAACAAATCCCGGAGTTGGAAGTGGTAAAAGCTTTCAACCTTCCCGATGCGTTTCTGGCAGAGTCAGCCGGGCTCGATTTCGATCTTTGCATTCTGGATATTGAAATGCCTCAGATAAACGGTATTCAACTGGCAGAGTTGCTCAAGGGCAAGCTCATTATCTTTACCACTGCCCACAAAGAATATGCAGCTGAAGCATTCGATTTGGATGCCATAGATTTTGTACGCAAACCCATTGAGTTGGAAAGACTCCAAAAGGCTGTACGAAAAGCCATTAAGCACGTGAATAATGCTAAACACAGTAAGAAATTTATTCATTTAAACACAGACAAAGGGAAATCGCTGATAGTGTTTGACCAGATGTGTTACATAAAATCATCCGGAATTGATAGCAGGGATAAGGACGTGCTGCTTAAAGACGGATCGAAAATCTGCCTGAAGAATATTTCTTTCGAAAAACTACAAACTATCCTTCCTCTGAATAAGTTTTGCCGTATCAATAAACAGGAAATAATTGCGCTTGATATTGTACAACATTTCTCTTTTGATCAGATTACTTCTACCATTCCCGGTGAACAAAACAAACCCCAGCTGTTTTATTTAAGTGAAGTGTATCGGAATGCCTTTCTGGAAAAGGTGAAAATCTGATTCATTACATTTTTTTTCAGCCTTATTACATAATAGCCCCCGATTTGGTTCGTGGCAATTGACATTGATATTTTTTAATAATATCTTTGTTGCTGAAAGAGAGTCTTTTTAAGGGCAAGCCGGGTAATTGGTTGCTTTTTGTCCAACACTAATACACCAGAAAATATGTTTAAAAAATTTAGAAACGTGTTTTTTTACGTGCTGATTATCGGCAGTTTTTCGGCATTGATGTATTGGGTCGACTTTATGGGTTCAAAACAGGAAATAGCCTCAAAAATAATCTTACCACCCACCGGAAAATCACATTGGGTGGAATTTTTGCATTCGTTGTTGCAGAATATCGGGCATCCGCTGGCTATTCTGTTGGCACAAATTGTAACCATTATTTTGGTGGCACGTATATTCGGGTGGATATGCAAAAAGATAGGGCAACCTACTGTGATTGGCGAAATTTTGGCCGGTATTGTGCTGGGACCATCATTAATTGGAATGTATTTCCCTGAGTTCTTCAACTTCTTGTTTCCGGTTCAGTCGTTGGGTAACCTTCAGTTTTTAAGTCAAATAGGGTTGATATTGTTTATGTTCATTGTTGGAATGGAGATAGATATCAATGTATTGAAAAATAAAGCTCACGATGCGGTGGTGATAAGCCATGCCAGTATTATTGTGCCTTTTTCGCTGGGCATGGGTTTGGCCTATTTTATTTATCAGTCGTTTGCACCGGAAGGAGTGAGGTTTACTTCCTTCGGCCTATTTATTGGTATTGCCTTGAGTATAACTGCTTTCCCGGTTTTGGCCCGCATAGTGCAAGAAAGGGGAATTCACAAAACACGGTTAGGAACCATTGTCATAACCTGTGCCGCAGCAGACGATATTACTGGCTGGAGTATTCTGGCCGCAGTTATTGCCATTGCTAAGGCGGGTTCGTTTGTTAGTTCACTTTATACCATTTTGTTGGCTCTTGCTTATGTGTTTGTGATGATTAAAATAGTCCGGCCGTTTTTAAAACGCGTTGGCGATTTACATACATCCAGTGCCAATCTGAGCAAATCTATTGTCGCCATATTTCTTGTAACACTTATTTTATCTTCCTGGGCCACCGAAATCATTGGAATTCATGCCTTGTTTGGAGCTTTTATGGCCGGAGCTATTATGCCTGCCAACCAGAAATTCAGAAATATATTTATTGAAAAGATTGAGGACATTGCCTTGGTGTTATTGCTTCCGCTGTTTTTTGTTTTTACCGGTTTACGAACTGAAATAGGGCTGCTGAATGATGCTTATTTATGGAAAATTACAGGCCTGATCATACTGGTTGCCATAACAGGGAAATTTGTCGGGAGTGCTTTGGCTGCCAAGTTTGTCAGGCAAAGTTGGAAAGACAGCCTGACTATCGGTGCCTTGATGAATACGCGTGGATTGATGGAGCTGGTGGTGTTGAATATAGGCTACGATTTAGGCATACTCACCCCAAAAGTATTTGCCATGATGGTGATAATGGCTTTGGTAACTACATTCATGACCGGTCCTGCGTTGGATTTAATCAATTGGTTGTTCAAATCCAAATCCGAAGATAAAATAAACGAGATTAGCCGGATAAGTAAATTTAAAATACTGGTGTCGTTTGGTGATCCCGAAAATGGCAAAATCCTGGTACGATTGGCTAACTGCCTGATAAAAAAAACGAACGGAGGGTCGGCCATAACAGCGATGCATCTATTCCCCAGTGCTAAGTCACATCAATTCAACTTGGAAGTATATGAAAATGAAAGTTTTGCTCCCATTTTTGAAGAATCAAAACACCTGAACCAGAAAATCACCACTCTTTTTAAAGTGACCAGCGACATTGAATCGGATATTACCGAGGTGGCCAACAAAGGGGAATATGATTTGCTACTGATTGGCATCGGGCAATCTATCTTTGAAGGGAGCTTGCTGGGTAAAATCCTTGGTTTTACCACCCGAATCATAAATCCTGACAGATTGCTAAATCAGGTAACGGGTCGGGAAAATATTTTTGAAAATTCCCCGTTCGACGAACGAACACGCTCCATTATAGCTAAAAGTAAAGTGTCGGTGGGAGTTTTAATAGACAAAGGCTTTACTAAAACTGATCAGATTTGCATTCCGGTTATTAGTCCAAACGACGAATTCCTGATTGGGTTTGCGCAAAAGCTGATCAATTTTTCGGAATCGCAAATATCTTTTATCGATTTTAACAATCAGATTCACAGGAATCCCGGATTAAAAGAATCGATTCGGGCCATGGAACATATAGCGCCAAACCATGTTCGGTTGATGAATGAAGGAAAGATTAGCCCCAATTTTCTGAAACAACAAAACCTCATGCTCATTAGTATGGAGAGTTGGAAACACCTAATCGATACAAAGAATAACTGGCTGACAACGATTCCATCTACCTTGATTATTGCAGAAAAAGAATGATATGAACACATTGTTATAAAGAAAAACGGCTGAACTTCTGTTGGAGAGGTTCAGCCGTGAATTTCATTTACTATCAAAATCCGGAGATTTTAATTATTTGTCTTTAACCGGTAGTTTGGTTTCTAAAACTTTTTCTTTCAGCTCTTTCTTTTTCTCCGGATCCATCATTTCCATCAGTTTCAGGCCTAAAAGTCCGTCGATAGCAGTACCTCCGTTTCCGTTGTTTCCACCAATCAAAATATCCGGAATCAATTTTACATTGCCTCTCGACAGTTCTTCGGTGATTTTGTAACGGGTAAAGTTTTCACCTCCCAACGCTTTTACGGCCAGCTCGTATGCTTCTGCTGTTGATTTACCCACAGCCAGAATTTTGCCTGCTTCAGCGGCACCGGTAAGCGAAATTTGCTCTGCCTGAGCCGATGCTTTTACTTTGATAGCCTCAGCTTCAGCCTCAGCACGCATTTTGGTGGCAGTGGCTTCGGCACTAACAGCCAGTTTCACGCTTGTTGCATCTCCTTCCGATTTTTTTACCGTTGCATTGGCAATACGTTCAGCAATTTCAACACCCTGTTGCGCTTTTACAATTTCTTTCTGCATGTCGGCAATGGCAGTTTCTTTTTCCATCCCCTGACGGGTTTCCTGTGCTTTTTTCTCCGTTTCGTAAGTTATCTTTTGCTCTTCGGCAATTTTACGGTCGGTCAATGTTTTCATCAATGAATCCGGTGGAACAATATCACCAATCAGCGTATCAACCGCGTTGACGTTGTATTCGTCGAGTACTTTTTTGATATGTTCTTTGGCAGATTCCTGACGTTCTTTACGGGTGCTGAGGAAAGCAATCACGTCGCTGTCCTGAGCCGAATTCCGGAAGTAGTTGCCAATAGTTGGTTCCAATACCTGCGAGACAAGGTTTACCATATTTCCAAAACGGGCAATAACCTTTGGAGCTTCTGTAGTTGGAACGTGGATAATTTGCGCTACATCCAGGTTGAATGGAAAACCGTCTTTTGAACGAACCGTAATGGTCGATAGGTTTTTATCTAGGTTATGAGCCTCGCTGCGAGCCGATGCCCAGTTCAAAACAAGGTTGGTTGTTGGTACCAGTTCCACCTTCATTATATACGTATTGATTGGATATTTTCCCGGTCCAAGTGGTTCAATCCAAACTCCTTTATCGCCTTTGTTCACAATATTGCCGTGTTTAAAATCGGAGCCTGTCAAATCACGCCCTTCAGTTCCGATGAATGAAATGACCACGCCAACAAATCCAATTGAAATTTCAGTCATAGGTATTTCTTCTACCTGCACTGCCCATGGATTGAGGTTATACGAACCTGCCAGAATCACCTGAGGTTGTAAACCGCGGTTACCGGCATTTTTAAGAAACAAGTCAAAATCCTGGAAGTTATTATGACCTTCAACCAACTTGCCGGCAATTTGCCCCGGTTCAATCGGCATACCATCGAGGGTGGTAATAATACCGACCTTGCTTTCCTGAATACGAACCATATCTGTTATCGAAACCTGAAAAAGCATGGTGTTGATACGGTACGAACCGGTGGTGATATAAGCTGTCTGGCGACCACGTTGGCCACCATTGTTGAGAAACTTTTCAGCATCCTGAAAATTATCACAATCAACACTTTGTGCAAGGATATTACCGGTAGGAATTGGTGCACCGTCTTTCGACATAACCAACCCGATTTTTCCTTCGGGAATAACCATAAATTGTTCCATGGTAACGTCGTATTGCCAGAACCATTTACCAAAATAAAGCCCCGGAGCCAATGCCTTTGCCTGAAAACCGGCTTCGCCTTTGGTGGCAATAATGCGCCCATCGGGGAGTGATTTGTCTGCTCCGAATAGCACAAACTTTTTAGTAACCAACCCGATGCGATCTTCGGGTACGATAATCATTCCAAACAGGAAGCGAAGAATGTACTTGTAAAGTACAACGCACACAATTATCAGTATTATCCACCAATAATTAATCAGAAATTCAATCATAATTTTTAAAAATTAGAAAAGTTAAACGTTATTTTATTTTTAAATGCCAGTATATTAGTGATATATAAATTTATTTCACTATTTGTTTTAACCTTCCCAAAAGTAAAATTATTCTTTGGATTTAACTGAAATAATCAGAATAACTTATCAACAATTTTAAAATAATTCAATTCAAGTTTATAACACACTGTAAATCAAAATAAAAGATAGTTGAAGCCAAATAACTTCAACTACCTTTTTATTATTTGTTGGTATTCTGTCTGAAGATGTACCCAACGCTCAATGTGTATCCAAACACGCCATGACTCACATTCGGGAAATATTTGTAGATATTTTTTCTGTAATAATAGCTGGTTTCAGCGGTAAGTAAAAAATGTTTTGCCATGTTGTAGCTAAAATAAACTCTTACCACATCAAGGCTTGCATTGCAAATATCTCCCTGCACATTTGAAACGACACTATTATTTGCAGGATTGATTCCCGTCCACGAATAAATCCTGTAGTCTTCCAGATTCATTAAGAATTTAGCTTTGGAGTCAAGCCGGAATTCAAAATTCAACTTTGAGCTGAAACCACTTCCAAAATTATAGTCTCTTTTCAAAAAACTGAAATAATCTGTCTGGCTGCCACCCATTAAGATAGCGTCCAGATGAGCTGAACTTAAAAAGAGAATATCATTGGTAACCTTGCTTTTGAACAATAGACCGGGGCCGAACGCAGCGGCTTCAGCTATTTTGAATGGTTTTACGGATACATTTCTCAGGTCGGCGCTTCCATCATAATAATTAAGATGCTGGAAGAGGCCGAACCTCAGTTGGCTGCCCGGTTTTCGCAATGCAATGTCTTTGTAAAGCAGTAAGCCTAGGATGTTTGCTCGACTCATTAAAGATTCAGTTGTTACGAAATTTCCCGACAGTTGAACGGAAAAGAAATCGTACGGTTTTTCATTATCCAAATCATAAGGGTCGCCGTAAATAAGCCCGATATTATAAGTAGCCATATGGCTAAAATCATTGTTTATGTGTGACTTATCAATCATAAACCGATATCCCAGCGTAGAATAAAAGATAATAGAGGAGGGTGGGAGTGTCGTATTTCTTTTTATATTCCGGTGTTTACAGGCATCACCGTTTAATAACCTGTTCAAGCCCCGGATAGGAGAGATTATGGTAAGTAATGCCTCCCGTTTGAAACGCTCAAATCCAACCGTACGGTCGTCAATAAACAAATCGGAAATCCGGTAGGTGATTTCACCCACACAGGCTCCTCCAATAAATGTTGTTGTAAAGTCGTTGATTGACGCCGGTTCATTTTCCATAAAAAACTCCCAAATGAGGCTTCCTCCCATTATAAACGGGACTGATTGCCAGAAATTCAGACCATTGTTACGTGCTGCATTAAAGTAAAGTCCGCCACTATATGGATGCGCAAAGAGATTCGTGATAAATGTGTCGTTATCCCATACAAATCCGGTTCTGAAGTTACTTTTAATTGTATTTAAGCTTATATCGGCATAAGAGGCATTAAGCACAAACTTGTCGAAAGCCCAGTTGCCCAGATTTGTTCCGGTAATTAATCCTGCTGTAACGAGTGTTTTTTTGGGAATAGATTGTATGGAATCTGCCGGTTTTTCAGTTAAAACAGAGTCGGGATTGACACTTGTTTGTCCATGAACTGTGAATACCGGTAGGTTGAAGAGGAATATAAATAAATACGCATTGAAATTCATATATTCCGAACTCTTATTTGTGCCAAAAATAAAAACAGAAACGTTTGATTTCAACAAATACTAAGGTAGTTTAATTTCTTCTAAATAATTGAAATCATTTATATAACAAGCCGATTGACCAAATGTTAGCAAACACACTGAAGTATTTCTAAAGTAAACAGCCGGTTACAAAAATGTAACCGGCTGTTTATCTGTTTGAATTCAGTATCAAAACAACTTGTTTATAGTTAATTTACTTTGTTATATTAATTCCTATGGGTCCCCAAATTTGCCCTTTACTGTCTTTCAGGTTGGCATAATAAACAGTAGAACCCGTGTTTTTTCCCTTAGAAATTAAATTCTGCCCAAACCAAATATCAACAATTTCAAATTCACGACCATTCAAATTTATTTTAGAGCCTTTGGTATAATGTTTCATACTTGTCAAAATTTATTTATTAACAATATCTTATCGAACTACAATTGAATTCTATGGGATTAAAACAAATACCTAGAATTAATTTTTCCGGAGTCTGTGAAAAATACACATATTTTAAATTTAATTAATGGTTTTCGTTTTCACATTTTATTAAAGAATAAAAAAAGACTCATGTCTTCCGGAATAACTTACTTTCGCCATATTCCCAAAACTTAGTTTAATATTTGAAATCAGATTAAATATTCTTCCTCACAACCCGATTTTATCAACAATTCATTAATCTCTTTTTTAAGATCAATCATTCTCATCTCTCTTTCGATAAAATAACCGTTTAAATTTTTATATTGATCTAATATTTTTTGTAATTCAAGTTCTATTTTTTTCCGTTCGGTGATATCAATCATTGTTAGCATACAAATATTCGTATTTTGAGATACCAACCCATCGATATGTGCATAATATGGTTTATCGGGGCTTGATTTCAATAATAATTCACAACTTTGTTTTTTTCGAAACCGAAATATTCTTTCAAAAAAATCATTGAATAATTCCAAAGATTCTTGCGAAATATATAGTCCGAATCGGGAGTTCTTTATGTGAATCCGGTCTTTACCAAGCATGATTCCTGCGGAAAAGTTTAAATTAGTAATTTCTCCCTCTTCCGAAAGAGTAACATAGCCTGATGGAGCGAAATCGTATAAATTAACGCATTTTTCAATAGCTGCTTCGGCTTCTTCACGGGCTTTCATGAGTTCTTCATTCTGCATTTGAAGCTCTATCTGGTGAACCAGTAATTCATGCATAAGCTTCAGATTATCAACTTCGTTAACTGATTTAGTTGATTTTCTTGTTTTCAATTCAGCTTCTGCCATTTGGCGCAGTTCTTTTACTTTCGATTTATTAACTACTTGATTCTTCATGGCTTATACAGATTATGTTCACGCAATAATTCAACTGTCTTATTGAGTTCAATCTCCAGTTTCTTGCGTTCAGAAATATCACTCATGGTAAGCAGGCATTTACTGGCGTTTTTTGATAGCTGAGCATCAACATGAACGCAAATTGATTTATCAACTGTATCTGTTTTGTGTAGTAAAATCAATTCGCAGCTTTCTTTTTCTTTGAGCCTGAAAGACCTGTCCAGTAACCTGTTAAAAGTACCCAGTGAATCATGCGAAATATAAAGTCCAAACCTTTTATTTTTCAAAAGATTTCGTTCATTTCCAAGCATGGCAGCTGCCGAATAGTTCAACTCAATGATATCACCTTCTTTCGAAAGAGAAAGATTGCCTGAAGGAGCATAATCGTATAATTCTACATATTTCTCAATAGCTTCGTAAGCCTGGTTATGAGCTTTTTTAAGTTCTTCATTCTGCATCTCCAGTTCAATCTGATGAACATGTAATTCATGAATAAGCTTCAGATTATCAAATTCAACCATATCGGAAGTAGCTGATTTGTCTTTTTTCAATTCTTCTTCAGCTATAAGCCTGAGAAGTGTTGCTTCATTTACAAATTTGTCTTGGTTTTTCATGGTTTTTGCAGGTTATGTTTGCGGAGTAATTCAACTGTTTTATTCAGTTCAATTTCCAGTTTTTTGGCTACCGATATATCAACAAATGTTATAACCAGCCCATCGATTTTATCATCAAAGGTTCGGTAAGGCATAATGCGAACATTAAACCAGTTTCCTGAGTTGGTAGTAATGGCTGTTTCTTTAAAGATAAGTGTACGCAAAACTTCTTTGGCGTGATTTACAATGTCAGGATATTGAAGATCATTTACCAGATCGGTAAACGGCCGGCCAACATCAGTAGGTCGAAGCTTCACTATTTTCGACAACTGTTCAGTGAACCGACGGATATTTAATTCTTTATCGAGAAAAAGTGTAGCAATATCGGTGCTGTTCAGAAGATTTATCATGTCGTTGTTTGCCAACACAAAATCGCTTATTTTACTTTGAAGTTCTGCGTTCACCGTTTGTAGCTCTTCATTCAGACTTTGCATTTCCTCTTTCGAAGTAGTCAGTTCTTCGTTGGTCGATTGCAGTTCCTCATTGGTTGATTGCAGCTCTTCATTGGTCGATTTCAGTTCTTCCTGCGAAGTTTGCATTTCTTCACGCGTACTTTGAAGTTCTTCATTAGCCCGTTGCAACTCATTTTCAAGCTCCTTATGGTGTCCGGTTGCATTTTTTCCGGCTGTTTTTAGGGGTTTCTTTTCTATAACCGGAGTTGCTACATCAGCAAATACAATTATAATCGAACCTTTCAGGGCTTCCGGCTTCTCAATTTGCTGAATGGTAACATCCACGTATTGTGTTCCGCCGTTTATTTCAACTTTCAAATTTTTCAATTGTACAGGTTCGTAGTTTTGCTTTGCTTTGCGGATAGAACCTGTCAACATAGTATTCAATCCCTCGCGCGCCATGGCATATATATTCATATTGGCTTTGCCGGCGGCCGGTTCAAGGTATTTACCGGTTTTACCGGTAATATAAAGTATGTCGCCCTGATCGTTTATCAGCACGCTGGCTGGTGAAAAATGCTGAAGCAACATCCTGTCAGCAAGTGTTTGAATGTTTTCTATTTCTTTCATGGGTTTTTGTTGGGCTTCAGTTGATGTGATTTTCCGTTGAGAAAAGGTGCTTAGAAAACTTAATAACTCCGGTTTTTTCGTTAGCTCGGAGCGTTTAAAGAATTTTAATTTAGAATCCATTAATGTAAAAAATCCTTTACCGGAACTTTCATTTTCAGCACTTCCTAACAACATGATACCGCCCGGATTAAGACTGTAATGAAATAAAGGCATCAACTTTTTTTGCAATTCCGGTTCCATATAAATCAGCATATTCCTACACGAAAGGAAATCCATTTTGGTAAATGGCGGGTCTTTTATCACACTTTGGGGAGCAAAAACAACCAACTCACGTATAAAAGAATTTATTTTAAATCCGTTTTGAGTATTGGTAAAAAACTTACTAATTCGTTCTGGGGAAACATCGCTCACAATATTCGATGAATATTCTCCTTTTCGGGCTAACTCAATAGCATCATTCTCCAGATCTGTAGCAAAAATTTGTAAGCTGAAATTCTTTTCAAGTTTTATTTTTTCATATGCTTCTTTAAAAACTATGGCTAAGGTATAAGCTTCTTCCCCTGTTGAGCAGCCTATTACCCATGCCCGAAAGTCATATCCGTTGGGAAAATCGGTAAACATCTGAGGGAAAATTTCTGTTTTTAATTTTTCCCAAACAGCTGCATCCCGAAAGAAATTGGTAACACCAATCAGCAACTCTTTAAACAATATTTCAGTTTCCTTCGGGTTTTCCTGCAAAAAACGGACGTAATTTTGAATTTTGTCAATCTGGTGAACATTCATACGCCTTTCAATACGCCGAAACATCGTATTTTTCTTGTATAATGAAAAATCATGCCCGGTTTGAGCGCGGAGCAGTATGATAATTTTTTCGAGGTTACTGGTATTTTTGATGTCGGTAATTAAATCAGAACTTACAACCGGAATATGTTTTAAGAAACCCAGCAACTTTGCCGGCAGTTCGTTTGCCGGTACTACAATATCAGCCTGAACGGCATTGATAGCACTTCGGGGCATTCCATCAAATTTTGCATCGGTTGGTTCCTGAACCAGTACTACACCATTCACCTCTTTAATTGCTTTTATTCCTGAACTTCCATCAGAACCCATTCCGGATAGAATAATTCCTACACTTTTCTCCTGTTGGTCATTAGCCAGCGATTTAAAAAAGTAGTCGACAGGAAGTCGAAGTCCTCTTGCCTCAATAGGGTCAAACAAAAACAATACACCCCGCAGAATGGACATACTTTTATTGGGCGGAATTACATATATCTGATTTGGTTTTACCAATAATTTGTCAGTAGCCTGAAAAACCTCCATGGTTGTAATCCGCTGAAGTAATTCGGGCATAATATCTACATGGTTAGGGTCAAGGTGTTGAATAATCACAAAGGCCATCCCATTATTGGCAGGCATGTTCTCAAAAAACTGCTCCAAAGCTTCCAAACCACCTGCAGAAGCACCAATCCCAATAATGGGAAAGTCGGTTTTTACTGTATCGGACTTCGTTCGGGAAGTTTTAGATGGCTTAGTTTCCATATTAATTCAAATTATTGGAGGCAAGTGAGATAGCAAAATAACACTCTCTGAATACAGGGAATGAAAACTATTTTAATAACTTTCAAATGTAGTTATTAATAAACAGATATTTGAAGAATTTCTACTCTTTCTTTGATTTGAGTGATAATAACTTAATGAGGGCCGTTAAATAATATTTGATACTTATTTGTTTTTATTTTCAGCAGCTTTTTTCTTTTTCTCAGCGGCAACTTTTGCCTTTTTGTCAAAATATCCTTTGAACAGGAAATTATGTTTGGCTGCGTTCATGTTTTCGTCCAGCCCTTTTGAACTCTTTTTCAGGTTCACGATGGTTTGATTCAGATTCTCGGCAATAGTTTCATCCTGTATTAATCTACCAAGCGTTCCATTGCCTGTGTTTATTTTAATCATTATTTCGGCCAGTTGCTGTGTAATAATTTCAGCATTAGCGGCAGTAACCTGCAAACTTGCCATAATGGCGTCAGTCTCTATCGGCTCACTCGATTCCAATTGTTGGCCTTCCTTAGCCAGGGGAGCAGCAAAGCTACCTTGTGAAATATTGATAAGCTTGTCGCCGATAAGTCCTTCGGAACCAATAGCAACCCTGCAATCTGATTTTATAAACTTCCACACATTCTTTCTAATCAACATATCAATCTTCACTGTTGAATCATTTATTATAGCGATATTGTCTACGGTTCCGACATTTATTCCGGAAAACCGGACATTATTGCCAACCTGTAAACCGCCAATATTGTAAAAGGTAGTTGTAAGTTTAAAAACCGGATTAAAAAGATTTTTCTGTTTCCCTATGATAAAAATAGCGAGAACAAAAAGAATCAGCCCTCCTATAACAAAGAGTCCGAGGCGAATTTTGAATTTCTGAGTATGCGTGTCCATAATTTGTTAGTTAATTAGTTGATTGGTTTATGGGTTAACTGGTTATTTGGTTTTGAAGATGTATTAAACTAATTGACTAATCAACTAATTAACCGATGAACTTCTATTTAAAAAATGATTTTATCAATTTATCTTCGGATTTTTCGAATTCTTTCAGACTTCCTTCTTCATACACTTCACCATCGTGCAACATGATAAGACGGTCGGCCGTTGTGCGGGCACATTCAATATCATGCGTAATAATGATAGAAGAGGTTTTGTATTTTTGCTGCACATCGTTGATTAACATGCTTATTTCGTCTGAAGTCACAGGATCAAGTCCGGTTGTTGGTTCATCGTACAGGATAATCAATGGATCGACCACGATAGTCCGGGCCAGGCTGATTCGCTTGCGCATCCCGCCTGATAGTTGCGAAGGCATTTTATATAAAGCATCCAACAAGCCCACATTTTCCAACACTTCTTCTATCTTTTCATCCATTTCCTTTTGCCGGAGTTGCCGTTTAAGCCTGACCAACGGAAACTCCAGGTTTTGTTTCACTGTCATGGAATCGTACAAAGCACCGCTTTGAAACAGAAACCCGATTTTCTGACGCACTTCGTCTAATTCTTTCATATTCATGATCGTTACATCCCGATTGAACACCTCGATGGAGCCGCTATCCGATTTCAACAAACCAACAATACACTTTATCAGAACCGATTTTCCACTTCCGGATTTGCCCAAAACAACCAGATTTTCGCCGTTGAAAAGCTTCAACGAAAAGTTTTTCAAAACTTCCTGCTCTCCGAACGATTTACTCAGGTTGGTTATTTTAATAACAGCTTCTTCGTTTTGTATTTTAGTTTGAGTTGTTCTCATAATATCAGCATATCAGTTATTTGAACGGCAATCATATCCACTATAAGTACCAGCAACGATGCCAGCACTACGGCTGAGTTTGCTGCTTTTCCCACACTTTCAGTCCCACGTCCGGCATTGTAACCTTTATAGCAACCCACCAATCCAATAACTGCCCCGAAGAAAAATGACTTTACCACAGCCGGTATAAAATCATAGAAATCGATATGGCTAAATGCCTGCGAGAAAAACAAAACAAACGAGACATCTCCTTTTATATTGGCACCCGCCCAACTGCCAATAATACCCAATGCATCAGCATACAGCACTAAAAGCGGAATCATAAGCGTAGCTGCCCATACGCGGGTTACAACCAGAAAACGCATAGGATGCGTGGAGGAAACTTCCATGGCTTCAATTTGTTCGGTTACTTTCATGGAGCCCAGCTCCGCACCCATGCCCGAAGCAATTTTGCCCGCACAGATAAGAGCCGTAATTACCGGTCCCATTTCACGAATGAGCGAAACCGAAACCATGCCTGGAAGCAGGTTTACAGCGCCAAAAGTAAGAAGCACCGGACGCGACTGGATGGTAAGTACAAAGCCCATAATGGTACCGGTAACCGATATCAATGGCAGTGTTTTATACCCGATGATGAAACACTGGTGAAAAAATTCACGTATTTCGAACCTGCGGGAGAATGTTTCTTTTATAAAACGAACCAAAAACATAATACCATCCGCAAAATCAGTCAAAAAATTGTTTGCAGATTCCGTTTTGGCTAATGTTCTTTCGCTCAATAGGAGGGCTTGTTGCCTGGCAATTTCACGGGCTCTGATAACCGGTATCATTATCTTCATTCTTAAATTGCGTTTTAATGTAAGTTACAGCCTTGAATTTAATTGTTGCAAATATAAATAGTTCTATACTTCAAGTTGTTACATAACTTTCGATATTCCTTACATGATTCACACATTATAGGATTATCTGAAACCTTCGGGTGTGAATGTTGCAACACTTCCCGTGAATTATGTAAGATTCGGGCATTTTATAAACCTCAACTTTGCACAGTGAAAATTCTTTCACCATTAAATGAAATTATATGAAATCGAAAAAGTTATTTACTACAGTTGCCGTGGCAGCAGTTATTTTACTTTCCGGGTGTAAAGACGCAGTTACTACCAATGCCGATAACCCAAACGGAATACCTGTTCAAGATATCAGTATGCCTGTAGTTGCCTTGGGCGGTGCTTCCGATTTTGCATTACTGGCTGGTTCGGCAATTACCAGCACGGGTGCAACTAATATTACTGGCAATTTAGGATTAAGTCCGGGAACTTCCATTGGCGGTTTTCCACCGGCAATTCTGGTGGGAACACAACAAATCAATACCAATCTGGCTACACAGGGGAAACTTGACTTAACCGCTGCTTACAACGATGCAGCCGGAAGAACAAGTACCGATATTGTAACCTTATCCGGAAACATTGGTGGACTAACACTTACCCCCGGGCTTTACAAAACCACATCATCGCTCGCCATTTCGTCGGGCGATCTTACCTTCGATGCTAAAGGAAACGGGAATGCCGTGTTTATCATTCAGATAGCATCTTCATTGACTACTACTTCCGGTCGTAAGGTATTTTTGAAAGGTGGTGCATCCGCATCCAATATCTTTTGGCAGGTGGGTAGTTCTGCCACTTTTGGCACTACATCTGTTTTTAAAGGCACTGTCATGGCCATGCAGTCCATTACCTTCAATACCGGCGCATCACTCGATGGCAGGGCATTGGCCAGAACCGGCGGAATTGTACTGGCAGGCAATACGATAGTGAAAAAGTAATGAGATAAAGATGACCCCAACCCCAAAAAGGGAGCTAAAAGAATGCATTAAAAGACTTTCAATAGATGTGTTCTGAAGCCCTTCAGGGGGTTGGGGTCATCTTTAAATGTGTGAATTATGTAACTAATCCTTATTTAGATATAACATTGAGCAAATAAATGAGACATATCTTTGTGAAAAATAGTTCTGATAATTATTTGATTTTCAAATCTGTCAATCATTTATCTCTTTCAATTCAGAAATTCAAACAACCGAATCTAACATAGATAATTATGTGTTTTTCAACAGAAGCCAGTTTTATCGGAGGTGCCATTATTTTGGCAATTGGTGTTGTGACTGTACGAAAAGTGCATAAACCTACGCAAATAATATTTGCCAGTATTCCATTGTTCTTTGGTTTACAGCAAATTGCCGAGGGTTTTGTGTGGCTGGCATTGCAAAATCCCGATTATGGAGTTTTGCTCAAACCGGCAACTTACTTTTTTTTAATTATGGCTGAAGTATTTTGGCCTTTCATGATACCTTTGGCTGTTTTGCAAATGGAAAGAAATAAGAAAAGAATAAAAATATTACGGGTACTCCTTGCATGTGGAATTTCTGTATCCATCTATTTTATTTTTTGTTTATTGCTGTATAACGTGAATCCCGAAATCAGGGGTTATCATATTGAATATGTGGAAGATTTTCCGAAATCTATCCGATTATTTGTCTTTGCAATTTACCTGGTTGCTTCTATTACCCCGCTCTTTGTTTCCACCATTAAACGAACCTATCTGCTGGGGATATTAATGGCTTTATCATGTCTGGTTACCATTATATTTTTCACACAATATCTCACCTCTGTCTGGTGCTTTTTTGGGGCACTCATAAGTGTTGTCATTTTTTACATTCTTCATGATGCGAAAAGAAAATACATTTTGGGCAGATACGAATAATTATGTTTAAAATTAATGCTTTCAAAATGAAGTTAGTTTAAAATGTGTGAATTATGTAACTTATTTTCAATAATTTGTAACCTTTACACAATAAACATGCGTACCTTTGACCATAACTCTAAATGGAACTATTTTGAAATTATATATCAAATATATGGTGAGTGCCCGCTGCAAAATGGCTGTAAAAGAAGAGTTAAAAAAACTCGGTCTTCACTTTATTGTAGTTGACCTGGGCGAAGTGGAGATAATGGAGTCTATTTCGTTGGAGCAACGTGAACAATTGAAAATAGGGCTGTTGGATGCAGGACTTGAATTGATGGATGATAAACGGGCTGTACTGATTGAGAAAATTAAAAATGCGATAATAGAAATGGTACATTACACCGATGAACCTCTCAAAATAAATTTTTCCGATTACCTGAGTGAAAAATTAAAACATGATTATACCTATCTGGCCAATCTTTTCTCCGAAGTTCAGGGAACTACCATTGAACATTTTATTATAAACCACAAGATTGAACGGATAAAAGAACTGATTATTTACGATGAATTGAATATTACCGAAATAGCATGGAAAATGAATTACAGCAGTGTAGCCCATCTTTCCAACCAGTTTAAAAAAGTTACCGGACTCTCGCCATCACATTTCAAACAAATGAAAAACAAGCGGAGAAATCAGATAGAAGACATTTAAAACAGCAGTAAGCGGTAAGAAAAAAAATAAAACAAATGGAAAGAACAAAGACACATGAATCTCAATACGCCAGCAGCTTAATTGAAGCCAGCCTTGATCCGTTGATAACCATTGATATCGATGGGAAAATTATGGATATGAATGAGGCAAAGGTGAATATTACAGGTGTTGAACGCAAAAAATTGATAGGTACCAGTTTCTTTGATTATTTCACCGATCCCGAAAAGGCCAGATTTGTTTTTAAGCAAGTGTTTGCCAATGGCATGGTTAAGGACTTTCCACTTACATTTCGCCATTTAAATGGCAAGTTAACCGATGTTCTGTTTAATGGATCTGTTTATAAAGACAATGCCGGGAATGTGCTTGGAGCTGTACTAGTGGCCAGGGATATTACCGAGCAAAAATGGGCCATCGAATTACGAACTGCCAATAAGGAGCTTGCTTTTCAGAATGATGAGAAAGAAAAACGTGCAGCTGAATTAATTATTGCCAACAAAGAACTTGTTTATCAAAACGATGAGAAGGAAAAACGTGCAGCAGAATTAATCATTGCCAACAAAGAGCTTGTTTACCAAAATGATGAGAAAGAAAAACGTGCAGCTGAATTAATTTTAGCAAATAAAGAACTTGTTTTTCAAAACGAAGAAAAAGAAAAGCGCGCGGCTGAGTTAATTATTGCTGATATAGAACTGGTATATCAAACCAAAGAAAAAGAAAAACGTGCAGCTGAACTAAAAATTGCCGACAAGGAATTGGTTTATCAAACCGAAGAAAAAGAAAAACGCGCTGCCGAGTTGATTATTGCTGATAAAGAACTCGAATATCAAACCAACGAAAAAAAGAAACGTGCTGCAGAATTAAAAATTGCCGACAAAGAACTTGAATTTCAGAACGAAGAAAAAGAAAAACGGGTAACAGAGAATAAAGAACTTGAAGAGCTAAGTTATTCATTGAAATTGGCGTCGCAATATGCAAGAAGCCTGATTGAAGCCAGTCTGGATCCCTTATTTACCATTAGTCCGGACGGAAAAATAACGGATATGAATAATGCGTCGGTAAATATAACCGGTGTTTCGCGTGAGAATTTAATAGGAACAGATTTTTTCAATTATTTCACGGAACCTCAAAAAGCGCGGCAGGTTTATCAGGAAGTATTTGCCAAAGGCTTTGTGGCCGATTATCCGCTCACCATCAGGGATGGAAAACTGACGGATGTTTTATTTAATGGCTCGGTATATAAAGATGAAAAAGGAGTTGTGCTTGGTGCCGTGGTGGTGGCACGTGATATTACCGAACAAAAACGCATTGCAAAAGACCTGAATGAAGCCATTGTATTTGCCGAAATGGCCACTGAAATAGCTGAGACAGCCAAAAATAAAGCCGAAAGTTCAACTCTCACAGCCGAAAATGCCGTGAAAGCCAAACAACAGTTTTTGTCGAATATGAGTCACGAAATCCGCACGCCAATGAATGCCATAATCGGATTTACAAAGGTGTTGCTGAAAACGGAAATGACGGCAAAACAAAAAGAATATCTTACGGCTATTAAGTTGAGCGGCGATGCGCTGATTGTTCTTATAAATGACATTCTGGATTTAGCCAAAGTAGACGCCGGAAAAATGACTTTCGAGCAGGTTCCGTTTAAATTATCGGTATCCATAGCAGCCATGTTGCATTTATTTGAATCCAAAATTTGGGAAAAAAACCTGTTGCTGATTAAAGAATACGACGATAAAATTCCGGAAGTATTGCTTGGTGACCCGGTTCGGTTGCATCAAATTATCCTGAATCTGGTGAGCAATGCAGTCAAGTTTACCTCTACAGGTTCAATTACGGTGAGCGTCCGGTTGTTGAGCGAAGATGATGAAAAAGCAACTATCGAATTTGCTGTTGCCGATACCGGCATAGGCATTCCTGAAAATAAAATTGATAAAATATTTGATAACTTCCAACAGGCTTCCAGCGGTACTTCCCGCTTGTATGGAGGCACCGGATTAGGATTGGCCATTGTGAAACAGTTGGTGGAGCCCCAGGGTGGAAAGGTAGTTGTTGTGAGCCAGGAAGGCAAAGGTTCAACCTTTAGTTTTTCGTTGAGTTTTCAGAAAACGAATGAAGAGGCTGAAATAGTTGATGAAACTGAAAGTACGGACTATGAAATTAAAAATATAAATGTATTGGTGGCAGAAGATATTCCGCTTAACCAATTGTTGATGAAAACCCTGCTGGACGATTATGGTTTTGAGCGCGATATTGCTTCCAATGGTAAAATTGCCATTGAGCGGTTGCAGGCGAAACCTTACGACATTATTCTTATGGACTTGCAAATGCCCGAAATGAACGGGTTTGAAGCCACCGATTATATCCGCAATGTGTTGCATTCCAACATACCCATTATTGCCCTCACGGCAGACGTAACCACGGTGGATTTGGCCAAATGCAGGGCCGTAGGCATGAACGATTATATTGCAAAACCGGTTGATGAAAAGCTTTTATACAACAAAATTATGAGCCTGGTCAGAAAGCCGTCACCGGTAGTAAATATCAAAATTGAAGAAAACAAGCCTGTTGATACAAAACCCAAAAGATACACAGACCTTGATTATTTGACAACCCGTACAAAAGCAAATCCGCAGTTGATGATGGAGATGATTTCACTTTACCTGGAACAAACTCCACCCTTAATTACCGTCATGAATGAAAGCATGCTAAATAAAGACTGGAATTCCCTGCACGGAGCTGTGCACAAAATGATTCCTTCTTTCTCTATCATGGGTATTAGCATCGATTTTGAAAACATGGCCAAGAAAGTGCAGGAATTTGCAAATAACCAGGAACAAATAGACGAAATAGAAAAAATTGTTGCAGAACTTGGAAGCGTGTGCGGACAGGCTTGCAAGGAACTGGAAATAGAACTTAATAGAATTAAAAACGAGATATGATGAAAAACGAAAAGATTAAACTTTTTCTAGTAGATGATGATGTTGTTTTTCTGAAATTATTAGATATTGAATTTCGTCAACATGCTGATTTTATAATAGAAACCTATATAAGCGGTGAGCAATGCCTGGAGCATTTATCAAATAATCCGGATGTAATCATTTTAGATTATATGCTGGATGGTACTGATAAAAATGCCATGAATGGAATAGAAACCCTTGATAAAATAAAGGCATTTAATCCGGACATTCCTGTTGTGATGCTTTCGGGCCAGGATAAAATTGACGTGGCTATTGATTGTATGCATCACCGGGCTTTCGATTATGTGGTGAAAAGTGAAACAGCTTTCCTGCGCCTGCAAAAAATCATTACCACCATTTTCAAATATAAAAAGATAGAGAAAGAATTGAGTTGGTACATGGATAGAATGTAACGTTCATTTACCATTCAATCATTTACAATTTAGCATTTAAGAGCATTTTTCGTCGGTTGATGAATAATGCTCTTTTTTGTGAAATAGTAAATGACAATGTGTGAATGTTGCAAATCAAATCCGAAATTATGTAAGAAGAGAAGTAACCTCAATAGCTATCTTTGGAAACCGGACAAGACTTAATGCTTTAATGTTCTGAAATTTACTTTTAATTCATCAACTAAACTCTATTATTATGTCATTACTAAGTATTTTACTCGTAATTATCATTGTAGGTGTTATCCTGTGGGTTGTCAATACATACTTACCTATGGATCGCAAGATCAAGACTATCCTGAATGTTGTGGTTGTTATAATTCTTATCGTTTGGCTTCTCAGGGCATTTGGGCTTTTTACGTTCTAATCGGATATACATGTGTAAAGTCCTGCACACTGGTTCCGTTGCGGTGTCACTATTCAATATACAGTTTACCGGAAAGTAAAATTATTATTCTTATACCTGATTTTTTTCTTGAGCATTGTCCAGTTTTCAGGGCAATGCTCTTTTTTATTTGTAAAAGTCAATATGGCCATTCTCCTTATAAACATCTGGTTTCATACTTGATAAAAGAAAAGTGCTAATGCTAAAATGTGTGAATAATGTAACTCTTTCTATTAATAGTGTAACTGCTTGGGGTCTTAAAGTCCTCACCTTTGCCACGTGGAAATTCATCCGCAATTAAATACATAATGTATGAAAAAGAATAAGCTACTTACAACCTTAGCAATCATAATGGTTGTTCTATTAGCGGGGTGCAAAAAAGATGATTACGTTGAAACCATAGGCGTATGCCCACTCGTAATATCCACAGATCCTGCCAATGCAGCAACGAATGTTCCGGTGTCGAAAACGATAACGGCAACATTTAATGAGAAAATGGATTCTACAACAATTACAGGAACAACATTTACAATTAAGGCTGCTACAGTTATTGCCGGGACTATTTCCTACTCAGGAACTACAGCCACTTTTAAACCCTCAAGCCCATTAGCCGAAAACACTACCTATACCGGTAGAATTTCAACGACAGTTAAAGACTTAAAAGGAAATGCCCTGCAGGCCGACTATGTGTGGACATTTAGTACCGGCGCTATTCTTGCTCCGGCAGTTGTTTTGACTGACCCTGTAAACCTGGCTACAAATGTACCGTTGAATAAGGTTGTTACTGCTAAGTTTAATATGCCAATGGATCCGTCGACTATTACGAACTCAACCATTATCGTGAAACAAGGTACAACAACCATTTCCGGAGCAGTTTCATTTAGCGATTCAACCGCAAGTTTTACACCCGATGTAGCCTTTCTTCCGGGAACAGTTTACACGGCAACCATTACCACAGGCACAAAAAACGTATCGGGTAAAGCGCTTCCAAATAATTATACCTGGACTTTCACAACACTGAATGTTTACACACTGAATGTGACTGCACCAAACGGATCGGTTGTAAATAATCCGAACACGGCAACTTACAACAGTGGCACAAGCGTACAACTTACTGCAACACCAAACTCAGGCTACACGTTCAGCTCATGGAGTGGCGATGCAACCGGCACCACAAACCCGTTGACGGTGAATATGAATGCCAATAAAAATATCACAGCCAACTTTATTTTGACAGGAAGCGGTTTCTCATTAAATGTAACAGCCGTAAACGGTTCGGTTTCGAAAAACCCAAATCAGCTATCTTATATAAGTGGCACTAATGTCATCCTTACTCCAACACCTAATCCTGGCTATGTATTTAGCTCATGGAGTGGTGATGCTACCGGAAGCGTAAACTTATTGACAGTAAATATGAATGCCAATAAAAATATCACTGCCAACTTTACCGCTTTGGCGGGTGTAGGACCCGGTGTTATCAACCTTGGTGGAGCTGCCATTTATACCATTTTGTCTAAAACAGGTATTTCAACCACAGTTGGTTCATCTGTTACCGGTAATATCGGAGTGAGCCCGAATGCGGCCATAGGAATAACCGGATTTGGATTAATCATGGATGCAACCAATACATTCTCAACATCCAGTCCATCAACCCTTGTTTCGGGAAAAATTTACGCAGCCGATTATGCAGCACCAACCCCTGCTAATATCTCTACAGCAGTGAGCGATATGGAAACAGCATTTACAACTGCAAATGGATTGACAACAACTGTAATCACTGAATTGGGTGCCGGCGATATAACCGGAATGACTTTGGTACCGGGCCTTTACAAATGGAGCACAGGTCTTTTAATCTCAGCCAGCGGGGTAACACTTACCGGTAATGCAAACGATACCTGGGTGTTCCAGATCGGACAGGGAATGACTGTAGCCAATGGTGCTATTATTCATTTAGCCGGTGGAGCGCAAGCTAAAAACATTTTCTGGATTACAGCTTCTGACGCTGTTATCGGATCAACCGCAAATTTCAGCGGAAACATCCTGAGCCAGACATTGATTTCGCTCAACACAGGTTCTGCTGTTACCGGAAGATTGCTTGGACAAACTGCCGTGACATTGAATGATGCTACTGTTATAATCCCATAATCCGGATTTCTAAAGTTTAAACATAAAAGAATAAGAATAGAACGCTGATTTAGCTTTGGCAATCCGTGTTCTATTCTTTAACCAACAAACATTTATAATCAAATGAGAACAAAAAATATGAAAAAGGAATTCAGCCTCGTGCAGTTCCCTTATGCTAAAAGCATAAAAAGTATTATACTGTGTGCTTTCGTTTTAACCGGTATTCAAACTCCGGTTCAGGCTCAGGGTGACTCCGTTAAATACACTAAACCATCGTGGTTTTTTGGCGTGGCCGCAGGGGGGAATATCAATTTCTACCGTGGTTCAACCCAACAACTGAATGCAGTGCAAACTGTACCAACAGCTCTTCATGATGGCAGTGGGGTAGGGCTTTTTGTAGCGCCGCTTATTGAGTACCGCCCGGCCAACTCACGTTGGGGAATTATGCTTCAGGCTGGTTATGATAGTAGGAGAGGTGCATTCAATACAGTGAACTCTCCCTGTAATTGCCCCGAAGACCTGATTACCGATTTAAGCTACCTGACCGTGGAGCCAAGCCTGCGTTTTGCTCCATTCAAATCCGGTTTGTATTTGTATGCCGGGCCACGTGTGGCATTCAACAATTCGAAAGCATTCAGCTACCAGTTAGGACTTAATCCGGCCATTCCGGACCAGGCACTTACACCCGAAGTAAAAGGCGATTTCAGCAGTATCCGTCCAAACATTCTTTCTATGCAAATTGGAGCCGGTTACGATATTCCGCTATCATCGCAATATCACAAAACACAATTCGTGTTATCGCCCTTTGTGTCTTTTCAACCTTACTTCGGACAAGACCCTCGAACAATTGAAACCTGGAACATAACAACCCTGAGAATTGGTGCAGCCCTGAAATTGGGTAGCGGCCATAAAATCCTAACACCGGTTAAAGCAGATGTATTTGTCCCTGCTGCTGTTGCAGTTGTTGAACCGGAAGTGAAATTCTATGTTGATGCGCCTAAAAATGTGGCAGCAGTAACCAATGTCAGGGAAATTTTCCCACTGGGTAACTATGTATATTTCGATTTAGGATCAACAGAAATACCAAGCCGCTATGTATTGCTTCAGAAAAACCAGGTGAAAGATTTCAGGCAAGACCAGGTAGAGCTAACCACTCCACAGAATTTCTCAGGCCGTTCAAACCGTCAAATGATTGTTTATTATAATGTATTGAACATTATGGGCGATCGTATGGTCAAAAATCCTACTGCAACCATCACCATGATTGGTTCTTCGGAACAAGGCCCGAAAGATGGTCGTGCCATGGCTGAATCAACCAAACGTTATTTGGTGGAAGTATTTGGAATTAACCCGACCAGAATCACATGCGAAGGCCGTGCTAAACCGCTTATTGCTTCTGTACAACAAGGTGGCACTGTCGACCTTGTCATGTTGCAGGAAGGCGACCGCAGGGTATCTATCGAAAGCAGTTCTCCGGAACTATTGATGGAATTTTACAGCGGAAAAAATGCCATGCGACCAGTGGAAATCGTTTCAGGACAAGTGGCTCCACCCGATAGTTATGTATTTATCAATGCTGATGGTGGAACGGATGCGTACACATCATGGACGTTGGAATTCAAAGACGAACAGGGAAAAGTACAAAACTTCGGACCTTATACCAAAGACAAAATAAGTATCCCCGGAAATGCTGTTTTAGGAAGCCGCCCGGAAGGTGACTACAACGTAACCTTAATTGGTAAAACCAAGAGTGGCAAAACCCTGAAAAAAGAAACTACGGCGCACTTGGTAAACTGGGCTCCTTCTACAACAGACGAAGCAACCCGATTCAGCGTAATTTATGAATTCAACAGTGCGAAAACAATCAAAATGTACGAAAAGTACATCAATGAAGTAGTCGTTCCGAAAATTCCTGAAAACGGAACAGTTGTAATTCATGGCCATGCCGATATTACCGGGAGTGATAGCCATAATCAAACGTTATCATTGGATCGGGCAAACGACGTGAAGTCGATAATGCAAAACAGTTTGAAAAAAGCTGGTCGTACGGATGTGAAATTTGAAGTTGTTGGTTACGGCGAAGATGTATCAAAATCGCCGTTTGAGAACAAATTCCCAGAACAACGTTATTATAACCGGACGGTTATTATAGATATTGCTCCTCAAAAATTAGCTACTAAATAGGCTTAATTAAATCTGATAAAAGGCAGAGATCTTAATAAATGAGGTCTCTGTCTTTTTGTAACCGAATTCTGTTGTCTTAATTTTTGGGTTCTCTTGCAAAGTGTGAATTATGTAACTTATTTACAATGTTATGTAATAAATCCATCCACCTCTTAAATACCTTTGTTTCGTTGTGGAGATACATCCATAACGCAAAACAAACAAAATGAAAACAAAACTACTCGCTTCATTAATAGCAGCTTTACTGTTATTAATGCCAAATGCAACTTTCGGACAATCAATTACATTGGCCACTGCAGAAAACTTCGTCCTCTTCTCAACAAATGGTGCTGTAAGCAATACCGGTTTTTCGCAACTCACCGGAAATGTTGGAACGAACAATGGTTCCAGCACAGCTTTTGGAAATGTAAATGGCGTAATGCACGACAATGATGGAACAAGCGCCCAGTGTGCCGCCGACTTATTGATTGCCTATAATCAGTTAACTGCTGCCATTCCTACAGATTTCATTGCTCCTTTATTGGGTAACGGCGCTACACTTTTTGCTGGTGTTTATTCTGTGCCAAGTGCTGCAACGCTAAGTTCCGAGCTGATTCTTGACGCCAAAAATGACCCGAATGCACAATTTATTTTCCAGATCAATGGATCATTCTCAACCAACGCAGCCTCCAGGGTCACTTTAATTAATGGAGCATTGGCCTGCAATGTGTATTGGAAAATCGAAGGCCTGGTAAGCATGGCTTCGGCCACTTCAATGAAAGGAACCATTATTGCCAATAACTCGGCTCTGATAATGAGCACGGGGTCAAAACTCGAAGGCAGGGCACTCTCTACAGCCGGAGCAATTACCGTTGATGGCATATTAGCTTATACACCGGTTGGTTGCGGAAGTCCTGTGCTTACAGGTCCCATTGCGCCTAACCTGGGCACAACCGAATGTTATGCATTATTTTCGGCAAATGGAGCGGTTTCAAACTCCGGAATAAGCACTGTGAAAGGTGATGTTGGAACAAATGTAGGCTTAACTACCGGTTTCGATGCCCTGTTGGTAAACGGTGCCATTCACCCTATTCCTGACATTTCCACAGCACAATGCGCTGCCGATTTAATCAACGTTTATACTTATCTGAATACATTGCCTCACAATATTGAACTATTATTTCCGGCTCAGTTTGGCCACAGCCTTGTGCTTACACCCCATACTTACCTGATGAATGCTGCGGCCCATCTCACTGATACTGTTTTTCTGAATGCCCGGGGCAATGTAAATGCCGTGTTTGTCATTCAGATCAATGGCGCACTTACCACAAGCACCTATTCCAATGTAGTTTTGATCAATGGAGCACAGTCCAAAAATGTATTTTGGAAAATTGAAGGAGCTGTAAGTATCAATAATTATTCAACTTTCAGAGGAACTATTGTCTCAAATAATGGTGCGTTGGGAGCATTAAATACAGGTGTGGAACTCGATGGTAGAGCACTTACAACGAACGGAGCATTAACCACCACAGCCATGACTGCTATTATGCCAATTGGATGTATTAAAACAGGTATTGCACCCATACAGGCCCGCAATTTGAAAGTCGTGGTGACTATTGCCCCAAATCCGATTAATTTAAACACTACAATCACCATACTTAATGAAAACAATAGAATTAATTACAAATTGATTGTTTACAACACATTAGGAAAAGAAGTAATTAATACTTTTTTAAACGGGAAATCAACTTTGCTTGATACGCATGTACTCCATACCGGAATTTATTTCTACAAAATAATGGATAATGACAGGCTCATTCAATCGGGCAAATTGATATCAAAATAATAATCTGACAACCAATCAAATGTGTGAATGATGTAACTCCCGGCTAGAATTGTGTAACGCAAACCTCCGGGAAACATCGCACCTTTGTATAATAAAAATTCATTCACATTAAAATATAAAATTATGAACACAACAGAACTAAAAGGAAACTGGGAACAACAGAAAGGCAAGCTTAAACAAAAATTTGCCACACTCACTGATAACGATCTATTATTTGCCGAAGGCAAAAAAGAAGAAATGTTTGGCCGCTTACAAACCAAATTGGGCAAAACCAAAGAAGAACTACACAGGATCATATCAGGTTTATGATCAAAAAAATAAATCAGCATGAAACGAGTCACGTTCCGACGTGACGAGTTCCATATAACCTTTAAAAATCTATTACTACCTTATGAAAAATCTATTGTTTACAATAGCTGTCTTGCTTGCAGCAGGAAGTTTATTTACAGCATGCCTGTCTTCCGACCAGAAAAAAGAAGCTGCTGACGCGCAGGTAGTTATTGCTAATAACAATTTAGATACAGAGCAAATGAATGCCGATTACCTCGCTGAGAAGGCTGCTACGGCCAAAGAGTTGAAAACATTTAAACTCGAGTCGGATCTTAAAATCAAAAATAACGAAGTAAGAATAGCTGAATTAAAACTGAAGATGAATAAACCGGGAGTGGTTTCCGATGAAGTATATAAAAAGAAAATTGATTCGCTGGAAATGAAAAACAAAAATCTCAAAACGAGACTGGGGGATTATGAACGAAGTCATAGTAGCTGGACGAAGTTTAAGCGGGATTTTAATCGTGACCTTGATGAACTTGGTAGCAAATTGAAAGACATTGCAAAAGATAATCTGAAATAATCCTTACAACCTTGACAAATTCTAGTTCGTTTGTATTTTACTTGACCTCAAATCACCTTTCCGGGGATTTGAAGGCCACTAAAAAAGCAATAACTCAAACTGTTTTTTTTTGTGTGAATATAAATAGCATGTAAATGATGTAACTTTTTCCGTAAATTGCGTAACACGTATCCGGAACAACGAAGGTATCTTTGTAAAACAGATTCAGTTAGTGCTTTTATAAATATAAAAACCATGCAAAAACCAATATTCAGATTTGCAATTTCAATAAGCAATAAACTATAATTATTCAACCCTAAAAAACAAATAAAATGAGCAATCTACTTTATATTATCGCTATAGTACTTATTCTCGGTTGGGCAATCGGATTTTTCGCATTCAATTTGGGAGCTTTCATTCATATCCTTCTTATTATTGCAATAATATCCATTCTGTTCAGAATAATCAGAGGAAAATAAATTGACAAATTTCAGGTTGCTGAATTTTGAATACTTTCATTCCCTAATAATTCAAATAATCAATACTATTTTGTTCCCTTTAGGGGCGATGGGATGATTTATTCCACCGCTTTTACCTGATATCCGGCTTTTTTAAGTTGCTTAATTAATCCATTTACACCGCCCAGGTGCAATGCGCCAACGGCGACAAAACAGGGTGAATCATCGAAAAGCTTGGGTAACTTCTTCATCCATGCTGCATTCCGGTCATCCACAAGTTTGGCATATTCCTCATTTGTGGGGTCGGTAATTTTTCCTTGTCCTTTGGCTAATTCTACCAATTCATTCAGTTGTCCCGATTTATAAAGCTTGTTCAGTTTAATCATATCGCCCAGCGTGGTGTCTTTGTGCTGGATAGTTTCAAATAATATATCTGCCTGACGTTCAAGACTTCCATTTCCGAAAAGCACCTTAATTTGCTGGTCGATAGTTTCCAGTCCAACTACTTTTTTAATTTTCTCGGTAGCAATCAATTGAAAATAAGAATCAGATTGTGTATCATCTGTTAAGCCTGTCGTTTTTTTGTAAAGTTCAATCTCATATAACGACAAAATCAGCGTAGGATTCATCATCGACAGGTCTTTTAGTCCCAATTTCAATACCGATCTCAGTTCATTATCAACAGTTGAATATCTTTCACCTTTCAATAAATCGGTCATTTTTGTATGGTTGGGCATACTGGCCGCCATTTCTATTTTTGAAGTGGCATCTATGCTATTCATAACCATTTCGCCCACAATAACATCGCATTGGTTAAATGCCTTGTACAATCCGGCAACACTGTCCAGAAATTGAATAGGAATCAGATGATGTGTTCCAAAAAGGTAGGAGGGATGCTTCAATCCGTTTCCACTGACCTTCCAGAGTAATTGCGCCTGTGTGGCAAAAAAAGAAGTAAATAATAAAATTAATATCAGGATATTCTTCTTCATATTTCAAATTATATTTATTTTGAACAAAGATACTTAAAAAGAAATGCCTGCATGAAACCCCTTTTAATTAATAGTACTTTTTGGCATTCTACAGGTAAGTTTTCATTTTTTTTTAATAATCAACTCGGAGAAATACCACATGAATTATATAATTATTATCTTTGCATAGATAAAAACTATATTTATGACTTTACAACAATTGGAATATGTACTGGCGTTGGAAAAAACGCGTCATTTTGTTCGGGCCGCCGAAATGTGCGGAGTTACCCAGCCAACACTTAGCGCCATGATCCAGAAACTGGAAGATGAACTGGATTGCAAAATCTTCGACCGCTCGCGCCAACCCATCGAAGTAACCGAGATCGGAAATCAGATTATCCGTCAGGCACAGGTAATTATTTACCAGTCCAACCAACTGAAAGAAAGTGTCCGGAATGAAAAGGATACACTTTCCGGATCGTTGAATCTGGCCATTATTCCAACTATTGCACCGTATTTGTTGCCGCAGTTTATTGCCACTTTCAAAAAAGCCCACCCAACTATTTCATTGAAAGTAAGCGAAATGCATACCAGTACCATTATTGAAAAATTGCGCGTAGCCGAAATTGATATGGCTATATTATCTACTCCGCTCGATGATCCGAAAATTCTGGAAGTGCCATTGTATTACGAGAAATTTATAGCCTATATTTCCCCAACAGAACCCATCTATGAGCGCACGGAACTTTCGGCTACAGATATGCCGCTGGATAAGCTTTGGGTTTTGGAAGAAGGACATTGTTTACGAAACCAGGTTTTTAATTTCTGCAACGAAAAGCCGGTCCAGAGTTCAACTTACGAAGCCGGAAGCATAGGAACACTGGTAAGAATTGTGGATGTAAATGGCGGTTATACGGTTATTCCGGAGCTTCATATCGATTTGCTGACCGAAGAACAAAAGAAAAATCTGCGTGAAATTGTAAAACCGGAAGCAACACGTGAGATTTCGGTGGTCATTCGCCACGATTTTGTTCGTGAAGGAATTTTAAATGCCGTTGCAGAATGTATTAAGGAGATCATTCCTGCACACATGCTTGATGCACGTCTGAAGAAATTCGCGATACGGTTGTAGGTTAGTCGCTAGTTAATAGTTAGTAGTTGGTACTGTTGACTATAAACTATCAACTGCCAACTACTTTTTAAACCGTTGAATTAAATTATAGGCCGAATAAACACCTAGTTCACCCGCCTTGCTCAAATCGGCCAATCCTTTGGCATCCTCGCCAATAAACAGGTAAGTAAGTCCGCGGTTAAAATAGGACTCAGTAAAATCCGGATCAATATCAATTGCTTTTGAATAGTTGGAAATGGCTGTTTTAAAATCCTTCTGTGTGCATAAAATATTAGCCTTGTTGAAGTAAGCAAATGAGAAATCGGGGCTCATCTCATTTACTTTGTCGAAGTCATGCATAATCATTTCTACGTCGAAAATGGATTGTTTTTCGGTAGAAATAAGTTTGTTTTTATCAATTGACGGATTATTCTTATCCGTAGTATTCTTAGTGTACTCCACTAATTTGTATCGGATATTGGCCCGGCAAAAATATGCTAACATAAAATTCGGACGCAAGGCAATGGCTTTATTCAAATCTTCTACGGCACTATTGAAATCCTGTACCAAGGCAAATTCCAGTGCCCGGTTAAAGTAAATATCCGCATTTGAATTATCCTGCGCCAACCGTGTTGAAATTTCATTTATAGCTTCAAAATGACCATCTACCAGTTCGGCTGTCAAAGCCAACTCATTATTGGTAATTTTTAAAATACTGCTGAGTTTCTTCTGTTTATTATATTGGTCAAGTAGGGAGTAATAGGTGTTTGTACGGCGAATCTCATCGGATTTTGCGTAATAAGTCAAAGCGAAGTTTTTCTCGTTAACCACATCAGTATATTTGGCCTGAACAGCTCCACGTGTTTTATCATCCGCATATTTTGTTTCAGTTTCAACAGTGTTATCCGTATTTTGACTGGCAAAACGGTTGAAAAGAATATTTTTTCGTCCGGTAGAACCTTGCTGGGCTGTTGCAACCATTTTATTGGTAGCTTTAATGCTCTCTTTTGTTTTACGATTGATATAATCTTTGTTTTTTTCTATGTTGCTGGCTATTTGGCGGTACTGGAACGCACCTTTCTCATTTCCCATGGCTTCTTCAGCCTCTGCAACGCCTAAGAAGGCCGGAATAAAATAGGGATATTTTTTTATAATTGTTTTATAATCCCTGATAGCATTACGGTATTCGCCTAAGGTTATTTCAAGACCGGCTTTTTGCAACAATGCTTCGGTATTCGTCGAGTCCAGTTTCATCACCATATTCAAATCGGCAAGTGCGTTGTTATTGTCACCCAGATTGGCACGTAAGAGCCCACGGTTGTAGTAAGCTAACGCACTTGATTTATCATATTTAATGGCGTTGTTGTAATCGCTCAAAGCTTGTTTGTAATTTTTACTTTGAACGTTCAGAATTCCCCGGTTTATATAATCGCCGAAATAAGTAGAGTTGCGTTTAATGGCTTGAGAATAATCTTTTAAAGCTCCTTCGCGGTCGTTCTTCTGCATTTTTAGCAAGGCGCGTGCACTCCAGCCAAAGCTGCTGATACTATCCAGCTCTACGTAACGATTGAATGTCTTTTCAGCTGCAACAGTATCTTTCATAGCCAGTTGAAGCCTGCCTTTTTCGTAATAGAGATTTAAATTTTTAGGATTTAATCGCATATACAAATCCAAATCGCTCATTGCACCCGGGTAATCTTCGCATTTCTCGCGCGAGTCCATTCTGTTCATCAACAGATACAACGCATCCGGGCTGAATTCAAGCGCTTTAGTGAAATCACTTGTAGCTTCCTTATAAAATTCCATTTTTCTACGGGCAAATCCTCTTGCATAATAAGCCTGGGGAATAAACGGATTACGTTCAATAGCATCACTACAGTCCTGGTCTGCCCCCTGGTAATCGCCCAGCTCAATTTTAGCCATAGCCCTGTATAGGTAGGGTTCTGCCAGGTAAGGCTTTATTTTAATGACCTGATTGAAATACTGGATGGAAAGCACATAGTCTTCAAAATACAGCGCATTTCTACCAATGGTCAAAATGCGTTCCGTATCCCATTGTGCCATGGCAAAAACCTGGCATAACAAACAAATGGATATGAAGAAGAATCTTTTCAAGTATTTATAAAATTATAAAAATGAATTACTGGCACAAAAGTACTTAATCAGTTTAACTGAAAGATATTCTTTAACTTCATTTACAGCCTTTATATTTTTTTTGTAAATCAACGTACGTAATGAGCCTGATTTTATTTGAAACTGTCTAAAAATAATTAGAAAACAATATGGTAGTTTGCTGCTCTTAGAAGCTCTTGAATTTTTATTTAGCTGAAAACAAGATGCCATAACTAATTAACGTTTATTTTAAAATAGTTTCTTATTCTGTAACTTGTACATCGCAACCGGCATTGGCATTGAATGAAGCCGGTATGTCGAATTGCTCGTTTGGAGAATAACCTAAATCGGGATCGGCAAGTACTTTTTTCATGTACAACGCCCAAATTGGTAAAGCCATACTTGCTCCCTGGCCTTCGGTAATGTTATCGAAGTGGATGGAACGGTCTTCGCCGCCAACCCAGGCTCCGGAAACCAGCGATGGGGTATAACCCATGAACCAACCATCGGAATTGTTCTGAGTTGTTCCTGTTTTTCCACCCATCGGCATTGTCAGTCCGTAACGGTTGCGAATGCGACTACCAGTACCACCGTCAATAACCCCACGCATCATGTAAATCATTTTATATGCGGTTGACTCACTAAATATCTCATGCATCTGTGGGGTGAATTTTCCGATCACATTTCCGTTGGCATCTTCTATACGGGTTACATAAACCGGGTCTACGCGAATCCCTTTATTGGCAAACGCGGTGTAAGCATCAACCATTTCTGCAACTGAAATCTCGCAAGGGCCTAAACACAACGAAACAACAGGTGGTAAATAACCTTTTACCCCAAAAGAACGCATGAGTTTTATCAACGCAGCGGGTGTAAACTGGCTCATCAGGTAACCTGAAATCCAGTTGTCTGAATTGGCTAACCCCCAGCGTAATGTGACGATATCACCAATTGATTTTCCTTTGGTAGTGGTTTTTGGCGACCATAATTTGCCTGTGCCGTCGGGTAGAGAAATAGGTTGCCAAGCTGTTTTATCACATGGCCACATACCTTCTTCCATTGCCAGGGTATAGAGATACGGTTTTACTGTAGAACCAATCTGACGGCGGCCAACATTGACCATATCGTATTGAAACTGGCTAAAATCGGGTCCGCCTATATAAGCTTTCACATTACCATTATGTGGGTCCATAGACATAAATCCACAACGTAAAAAGTATTTATGATAGCGGATTGAATCCAATGGCGACAAAATTGTGTCGACATCTCCATCGTACGAAAATACCTGCATTTCAATAGGTTTCCGGAATGCAGCTTTAATATCCGAATCACTCTCACCATTTGCTTTCATCTTCCGGTACCGATCTGATTGAACCATTGCACTATTCATGATCGAATTTATTTCCTCCTGATTTACATTTCTTGCAAAAGGAGCATAGCTGCGCTTTCTTTTTTCCTTGAAAAATGATTTTTGAAGCGAATGTATATGCTCATCTACAGCATCTTCCGCATATCGTTGCATACGTGAGTCGATGGTGGTATAAATTTTCAGCCCATCTGTATAAATGTTGTATGGAGTACCATCCGGTTTCTTGTTCTTGTTACAGAATCCATAAAGCGGATTATTTTCCCATTGCTTTTTATCTTCTTCGTATTTATCTTCCTGCCAGCTAGCATAATCACTTTTATCGGGCTCATCGGCAGTTAAAATTTTGCGGAGATATTCCCTAAAATAGGCGGCCAATCCCAGTCTGTGGTCTACTTTCTGATAATGGAGTGTCAAGGGCAACGCTACTAATGAATCATATTGACTCTCTGTAATAAAGTCAGCTTTGCGCATTTGATTCAAAACGGTATTACGACGGCCTTTTGTACGTTCATTGTATCGTACCGGATTAAAATAAGACGGATTTTTACACATTCCAACCAACGTAGCTGCTTCTTCAACTTTTAACTTTGCCGGCGATGTACTGAAATATATCTGGGCTGCCGATTTGATTCCTACTGCATTATTCAAGAAGTCCAACTGATTGAGGTACATAGCCATAATCTCCTCTTTCGTGTATAATTTCTCCAGTTTTACCGAAATTACCCATTCGATAGGTTTTTGCAATAAACGTTCAATGAAATTATCAGCTTTTGGCGAATATAACTGCTTGGCCAATTGCTGTGTGATGGTACTACCACCACCCGAACTTTTATGACGCAGGATTCCGGTCAAAATTACTGCTCTGGTTAAAGCAATGCCATCAATTCCGGAATGTTTGTAATATCGCACATCTTCAGTTGCAACAAGTGCGTTTACTACATTTTCGGATATCTCGTTGTAGTGAACGCCTACACGATTTTCTTTGCTGAAAAAATATCGTCCAAGCAGCTGTTGGTCAGCTGAATAAATCTCTGTTGCATATTTGTTTTTCGGATTCTGAAGCTCATCAATAGGAGGCAGGTAACCAATCCAACCTATATTGATAAATACAAATACTAAAATAATGCATAAAATACCAAATGCAAATAACCGCCAAAATATCTTCCTGAATTTTGAGCGTGCATCGCCCTTTTGAATTACTTTTTCCATAAATCGTGTTACATAAATGTGGGCACAAAAGTACTACTTTTTTTTAAAATTCAGACTTTCATAAGTTCTATTAAAATAAGGTTTGAAATCATTATTCCGGCAGGGGTTAAGCGAAGTTTCCCAGCTGAATCGGAAACTTTTCCGTTCTCTATAAACGATTGGGCATTTTGCATACAATATTCAGCCAGTTCCGTTCCAAATTCTTTTTCCAGCATAGCCTTATCCAATCCATCCGAAATCCGTAAAGAAACCATTACAAAATCATTATAACGATCGTACAAGGTTAGCTCTTCACGCTCGAAATACACAGTATTTGTCTCTAAAGCTTTGATGTATTCCTTAATTGATGACACATTCCACTGCCTCGAATCTAAATCATAAGAATGGGCTGATGGACCAATGCCCAAATAAGGCTCTTGTTTCCAGTACGATGTATTGTGCCTAGAACGACGACCTGGCAATGCAAAATTCGAGACTTCATAAGCCTCAAACCCTTTTTGTTGAACTTTCTCCAGCAAAAGCAAATACATAGCATTCATCGTTTCATCATCCACGTTGGTCACTTTCCCTTTTTCGCGTTGCTTCCAAAGGGCAGTCCCTTCTTCATAAGTCAACCCGTACGACGAAATATGTTGGACATTTAAACTTAACGCAATATCAAGTTGCTTTTCCCATGCTACAAGGGTTTGAAAAGGCAAACCATATATTAGATCAATACTGAGGTTGTCGAATCCGGCTAACTGTGCATTTTTAACCGCTTCAATGGCTTCGATTCCTGTATGTCGACGATTAATCCGTTTCAAATCATCATCATCGAAAGATTGAATGCCTATGCTGATTCGGTTAAAAGGTAAATTTATCGCTGAAGCCAAATAGTCCGAGGTTAAATCATCTGGATTTGCCTCAAAAGTTATTTCTGCTTCTTTACTAACGGAAAATAATTCATAAATTGTCTTGAAAATCCGGTCAAATTCTTCCGAATTTAAAATACTGGGCGTTCCACCACCAAAATAAATGGTGTTAATCGGAGCATTTTGCAAATAATCTTTTCGAATTTGTAGCTCTTTTACGATAGAATCCACCAATGAGGGGATAAATTTTGGTGCAACTTCGGTATAAAAGTCGCAATAGGTGCATTTTTTTTTACAAAATGGAATATGTATATAAATTCCTGCCATCTTTAAGTTTTTATGTTTCAGCAATTTGAAATTTAATTAAAACAAATCGCAAATTTTTCTTACAAAAATACAACAAAATGTTTGTAATATCGGAAAAAGCTAGTATCTTTGCACTCGCAATTGAGAAACAACATATGCACTATGTAGCGAATCAATTCAAGCTTATTTTCGGGGTGTAGCGCAGTCCGGTTAGCGCACCTGCTTTGGGAGCAGGGGGTCGTGGGTTCGAATCCCGCTACCCCGACAAAAAATGAACCACTTACAATTAATTTTGTAGGTGGTTTTTTTATATATAAAAATCGAATTGTTATGTTTTACATATACATTCTGCAATCAGAAACAACAACCAAATTTTATATTGGTTCAACCAGCAATATAGAAGATCGCTTAATACGACACAATGGTGGACGAAGCAAAGCAACTAAAACCGGAATTCCATGGAAGCTTGTCTATACAGAGGAATTTGAAACTCGTAGCGAAGCAATCCGGCGTGAATTAGAAATAAAATCATGGAAAAGCCACAACCGTGTAGCGCAGTTGGTTGAGCGCATCCCGTCTTGAAACGGGAGGGTCGTGGGTTCGAATCCCGCTACCCCGACGAAAAATGAAAGACTTATCGATTTATTCGGTAAGTCTTTTTTTGTTTAAGCCGGATTATTCACAATCAATTGAATAGGTCTACCTATAAACGTGCCGAAAAGACTTGCTTCATTTTCAATACATTCAACGATTCGTTTATTTTGCGGTTCAAACAAATTTGCTTCAATAATAGTAAGACTCTTCTGAGTTAAGCGCCTCCAAATTCCACACACCATGCCATCTACAACAATAATCGGGCGGAAAATTCCATTGCTCGAAATGGCTTTTTTATTATCCGGAGCGTTTATTATGGCTTTTCGGTCGCGGTAGCTAATAAGCAATTCGTCAAAAGCGGGTAGCAAATGAACTTCTGGAATACTTCTTTTCAAAAGGCCTGAATTGCCAAACCAGTATGTTTCTGATTCAATAATTTCAAAATCCAAACCTGATTTGTTCATTTCCAACGCTTTTCGTGCATCCGAAACGGGTAATCCAGACCACCAGACAAAATCTTGCAACGTTGCCGGTCCGTGGCTCACGAAATATCTTTTCGCTAATTCGTATAATGATTCGTCTTTCGAAAGTAACTTTTTAATTGGAACTCGTTCCGGGAGCGAGGCGTAAGTCGATTTTTTATTTTTTAATGGACCGCTACAAACCAATCCATCTAATTCTGCCTTTATCATTAAGTGCGAGAATCTGTTCTCATCGGTTTTTATATCTTCCAACAAAAATAATTGAGCCAGCTCTTCACGAGTCAAACTAATTCCATTTGTAAGTTCTTTTTCAAGGATTCGATAGCATTTTGAGAAAATTTCGTCAGTAAGCTCAAGTTGTTTGTTTCGCGCTTTCAATGTTGGTTTAATTCTGGGCGCAGTAAGTTCAAGCAACCAGTAAATGTCCTCCGGAGATACAAAATGCCAGGTTGGGCGCATTAAATGTGTACGAATAATTTCCCCATTATTGTAGGCTATTTCTATTGTTTTTTCCGTTGAATGTTGCAACCTCAATCCAACTGCCCATTTAGCCATCGCTAAATCCTGCGCCTGCATGGCACCCATTGAACTTACCAGGTCTTTTGCTATTGAAAATTCCGATTTTATAATGTGTTGGTTTTCGATCCGCAGGTTGGAAATATCTGAATATCTCATGATTTGTCTATCAATTTGAACAACTGATTTAATCTTACAAAGATTAAAAAAAAAGCTGAAGCAATAAAATAAACTCAACAAACAATTGGTAAAATTGTATGAGATCTAATGCGTGAACAGATACAAAATGTTTATTTTTTCAAAAAAAAATACAATAAAAACGGTGTGTAAAAAAAATACTCTATCTTTGAACTTAAATAGGATTATTATGAAAAACAAAAATTAAAACTCATAGATTATGAAAGAGCAAGACGACGATTTATTGGTATACGACGAGGATGATGCAGTAAAATTTATTCTCAATTACATTCCCAAAGAAGCTAAAGCCGGAATCAATGATGAAAAAATTGAATATGTTTTAGACGTTGTATATGAATTTTATGACGAAAATGGGTTGATCGATGAAGATTCGACAGAAGAAGCGAGCATAGACGAAGAAGAAATGTTTAAATTCATTCTGAAGTGCTCGAAAAAAGACAAGATGCAGCTGATGGAAGATGAAGTACGTCTGATTTTGGATGGCGAATATGAATATGGAAAATCTTTAGGCATCTACACCAGCGAAGATTAACCTCTATTGTCAAGGTTTTTATATAAAAAACACCAATGCAAAGGGATGCCTGCTTGGTGTTTTTTGTATGTTTTATTTTGTAATACAACTAACTGATTTAGAATAATGTCTACAGCCATCGTCATTCTTAACTGGAATGGAGAAAAATACTTACAACAATTTCTGCCTATTTTAATTGAAAACACTGCAATTCCTGATGTTGAAATTATTGTTGCCGATAATGCTTCTACCGATTCATCATTGGCCATTTTAAAAAATGAATTTCCAACAATCAGAACAATTGCGCTGGATGAAAATTATGGATTTGCCGGGGGTTACAACAAGGCTTTAGAACAAGTTGATACAGATTATTATGTTCTACTCAATTCCGACGTGGAAGTTACGCAGGGTTGGCTACAGCCATTAGTGGTCTATCTGAATGATCACGAAGAAGTAGCAGCATGTCAACCTAAAATCAGAGCATATAACCAACGTACTCATTTTGAACACGCAGGTGCGGCCGGAGGATTTATTGACCGGTTTGGTTTCCCATTTTGCCGTGGACGCGTAATAGGCTTTGCTGAAGAAGATAAAGGCCAATACGATAGTATAATAGATATTTTTTGGGCAACCGGGGCATGCTTAATGGTTCGGTCTAAAATTTATTGGAAAGTGGGAGGATTGGATGACGATTTTTTTGCCCACATGGAAGAGATTGATTTGTGCTGGCGGTTTAAAAGCCGTGGGTATCGTGTGGTTTGTGTGCCGGAAAGCACTGTCTATCACATTGGTGGTGGAACTTTAGATATGGAAAATCCTCACAAAACATACCTGAATTTCAGAAATAATTTATTGCTTCTGTATAAAAATTTGCCAACAAAATTATTGAAAAAGACGATGTTCTGGCGATTTTTATTTGATTATGCGGCAGCTTTTCAATTGTTTGCTACAGGGAAGCCTGCCAATGCAAAAAGCATTTTCAAAGCTCGTAAGGATTTTAAACGCATGCAACCTGACTTTGAGGAAAAACGAAAAGAAAATATTTTATATTCTACCAATGATAGCCAATCTGACATTTTGCAAAAAAGTATAGTCTTCGGCTATTATTTGAAAGGAAAAAAAACCTACAACTCTCTTGTTGATAAATAGTTAAACGTTGATAGTTTATAGAAACAAAAAAAACGCTCCAAAGATCTTTGGAGCGTTTTTTATATACTATAAACTGTCAACTAATTAGGTATTCATTCCACCACAAACTGGAATTACTTGTCCGCTTACATAGCTTGACAAGTCAGAGGCAAGGAAAAGAGTTACATTAGCCACTTCTTCCGGTTTTCCACCACGACGCATTGGAATAACTTCGTTCCATTTAGCGCGTTGGTCTTCGGTAAGAGCGTGTGTCATTTCAGTTTCGATAAAGCCCGGAGCAATAGCATTAGCACGAATACCGCGTGAGCCTAACTCTTTAGCAACCGATTTTGCCAAACCAATCATACCTGCTTTAGAAGCTGAGTAATTTGTCTGGCCTGCATTTCCAGAAACACCAACCACAGAGCTCATATTGATAATGCTACCTGATTTTTGTTTCATCATTACCGGAGTACAAGCGTGGATAAAATTGAAAGCCGATTTCAGGTTTACATTGATAACTGCATCCCATTGGCCTTCGCTCATACGCATCATCAAACCATCTTTAGTGATACCGGCATTGTTTACCAATACGTCGATACGTCCGAATTCTTTTACGATTTCGTCAACTACAGTGTGAGTTTCGTCGAAATTAGCTGCATTTGAAGCATATCCTTTAGCTTTAACGCCGAATGCTTCCAATTCTTTTTGTGTATTCAGGGCATTTTCGTCGATATTCAAATCGGTGAATGCAATGTTAGCACCTTCGCTAGCTAATTTCAGGGCAATTGCTTTTCCAATACCACGTGCAGCACCGGTTACGATTGCTACTTTTCCTTCTAATAATTTCATGTTTACTATATGTTTTAAAATGAAGTTTTTTAAAATAACGGCTGCAAAGATAGTTCTTTTTTCTCAAAATTGGCACAAAACTGCATAGTTTGAGCAGTTTTGTGCATAAAATGTTTTGTAAGTAACAATCTCAGGCAGATACAAAAAACGCCCGATTGCTCAGGCGTTTTATAAACTATATACTATGAACTGTAAACTAATTCTATCCGTTCATCGAAACCAAAAACTCATCATTGTTTTCAGTGCGCTCCAAACGCTCTTTCAGGAATTCCATGGCTTCCATCGAATTCATATCTGCCAGGTGACGACGTAGGATCCACATACGGTTCAGCGTATCTTTATCAAGCAACAAATCGTCGCGACGGGTGCTTGAAGCCATAATATCCACAGCAGGGAAGATACGTTTGTTCGACAATTTGCGGTCGAGTTGAAGCTCCATATTACCTGTTCCTTTAAATTCTTCGAAGATTACTTCGTCCATTTTCGAACCGGTTTCAGTCAATGCCGTTGCGATAATTGTCAGGCTACCACCGTTTTCGATATTACGGGCCGCTCCGAAAAAACGTTTTGGTTTATGCAACGCGTTGGCATCCACACCACCCGAAAGAATTTTTCCGGAAGCAGGTGAGACAGTATTGTAAGCACGAGCCAAGCGAGTAATGGAGTCAAGCAGGATAACTACATCCTGACCACATTCCACCATGCGTTTTGCTTTTTCGTGAACCATGCTTGCTACCTTTACGTGACGCTCAGCCGGTTCGTCAAAAGTAGACGAAACCACTTCGGCACGCACGCTGCGAGCCATATCGGTAACCTCTTCCGGACGCTCATCAATCAGCAATACAATCATGTACACTTCAGGATGGTTAGCTGCAATGGCATTGGCAATATCTTTCAATAAAACGGTTTTACCGGTTTTTGGTTGTGCAACGATCAATCCACGTTGGCCTTTACCTATTGGTGAGAATAGATCGACCATACGGGCCGAGAGCGTATCGTTTTTACCACTGCACAAATTGAATTTTGTATCAGGGAAAAGCGGGGTAAGGTGTTCAAATGGCACGCGGTCACGAACATATTCGGGCGAACGGCCATTGATTTGAGCCACTTTGATAAGCGGAAAATATTTTTCACCTTCTTTAGGCGGACGAATAGCTCCACGAACGGTATCACCTGTTTTCAAACCGAAAAGTTTGATTTGCGATTGAGATACATAAATATCGTCAGGCGAAGCCAGGTAGTTGTAATCAGCTGAACGAAGGAAACCATAACCATCGGCCATCATTTCGAGCGTTCCTGTTCCTTCCAGGATGCCATCGAAATCAAATTGTTTTTCAGTTTTTTCAGGACGCGAATTAAATTTATTCCGGTTGTTATTGGCATTGTTCTGATTATTGTTCGATTTTGGTTGTCTCGAATCCTGATCAACACGTACTTTTGGAGTTTCAGTAATGCCCTCAACAGCTTGTTCTTCTCCGGCTTCAGGCACAAATAAAGTTTCTTCAGTGTCTAAATCAATTTCTTGCTTGTCTTCCAAAACAAAAACCTTAACATGTGGAGCAGGAGGTGTTACGATTTCGACTTCTGCCGATTCAGGTTTTTCCTCTTTCTCAACCAACGCAGGTTTTACCAGCGGCTTGAGTGGCTTTTTGTTTTTAGGCTTGTTTGCTTTTTTTTCAGGTTTAGCTTCGGCAGCTGCTTTTTCTACCGGAGCAGCTTCTGTAGAGGCAACTGGCTCAGATTGATTTGCAACAACTTGTTTTTGTTCTGCCGGCTCTTTTGCTACAGCTTTGGGTGCCTGTTTTTCAACTACAGCTTTTGGAGCATTGTTTTGCTGGGCGGCAGCCGCTTTTTGTTCCGGGGTTTTCTTAATCGGAACACGAAGGCGTTTTTTACGGTCGATTTCCTGATTTTCGTTTGAAATGGTTTTGCGCTGTGCATTGACAACGGCTTGTTGGTCCAGAATGTCATAGACCAAAGTCTCTTTTTTAGCTGAATTAGATACTTTAAGTCCTAATTCAGTTGCGATGTCCTTCAATTCGGACAGTTCTTTCGCATTCAATTGCAGAATGTTGTAATTACTCATAAAATGATGAATAAACGTTTTGGTGAGATTTTCCTTTTGGAAAAAACGTTGTTGTGAATGTTTTTTTGATTGTTGTTACAATAGCAGGACTGCCATTGTTTTTAGAATAACGTTGCAAATTTACGATTAAATTTCGAAATGCCAAATTATAAACCGTATTTAAATTTAATATCCCCTGTACTTCTTGTTTTATGAAGCGGAAATAAATAACCTGACAATCAAAATAGCGCTATTGCTTAGCTCCGGCAGACAAGTATGCAAAAACCTGAGCTTTCTGATCGTCGGTAATTTTGGCTTTATTTTGCATACGGGTCAAAATGCCCGGCCATTGTTTAACTGTATAAGCTGATGATGCAAAAAGCTTATGGCATTTACCACATCTGCTTTCATACAATTCTTTTCCATGAGTTTGGTCAATTGATAAAACTTTTTGTGGTGCCACAGTTGTGGTTGTTTGTTTTACCGTAGTGCAACCCATCAAGAGAACCAGAGCAATGAAGATTATCTTTTTTATGTTCACCAGTATATGTTTTTATTATTTGTTTCCAAGTCCTTCATTCCCTGTGTCTAACAAAGCTTTCCATTCTCCATTGCTGTTTTTTTGCCAGATTGTACAATAAGTACCTTCGGCGGTTTTCTCACGAGTACTTTTATTCGTAACTTTATAAATGCCATAAGTATATCCAAGTTCCCCCGAAGCAGCCACTTTTTCGAATTTAGGTTCCCAGGTAAGAATAAAAGCACTGTCACTTTTTCCGGCCAACAATTGCCGTATAGCCTGAAGTCCTTCAACCGGCATCCGGTTTGCCGACAACTTAACTCCCGCAGAATCATACATAGCTAAAAATGCATTATTCATGCCCTTTTCGGCTGAAAGTGAAGAATAATAACGATCAGTTTCGGCCGGAGTCATTATTTTGCTGTTTGTAGTGGTGTTTTTACACGAAAAGGTAGTTGTAATTAATAACAGCAAAAGAATCGGAATGGTTCGTTGATGGATTGATTTCATACTCATTTCGTTGGGATATAATATTATGGTGGAATATTTATTTCAAAAATCAGGTTCCTGTTGCTTTTTTACAAGCTCATTGGTGGAAAGCATCCCGCAGGCTGCAAAAATATCTTCGCCACGTGATGCACGAATGGTCACTGTCAGCCCTTTTGCTTTCAACATGTTTTGAAAAGTCACTATACTTTCATACGGAGTTCCTTCAAGTGGAGTATCAGGAATCGGGTGGAAGCGAATCAGGTTGATGCGGCATTTAATGCCATTGAGCAACCGCACGAGCTCTGCAGCATGACGCGGGGTATCATTTACACCTTTAAACATAATATATTCAAATGAAATTCTGCGCTGGCGTCCCAGATTCCAACGGCGTATTTCGCGAATCACTTCAGTTATAGGATATACGCTCTGAATAGGCATAATTTCCCGACGTTCATCATCAAAAGGAGAATGCAGGCTGACAGCTAAATGCGCCTGGCTATTTTCCAAAAATCTAATCATGGCAGGAATAATGCCTATGGTTGAAACCGTGATACGTTTCGGACTCCAGGCGTAGCCTTTGTCTGACGTCATAATTTCAATACTGTCAAGTACGGCTTCCACATTATCCAGCGGTTCGCCCATACCCATATATACAATGTTCGTCAGTTGTTCAAATTCGGGAAGCGATTGCACCTGGTTGAGAATGTCTCCGGCTGACAAATTCCCCTGAAAGCCCTGCTTTCCTGTCATGCAAAACAAGCAGCCCATTTTACAACCAATCTGCGTGGAAACACATAAGGTAGCACGGTCGGAATCGGGAATGTAAGCAGATTCAATAAATTTTTCCGTTTGAGTCGGATAAAGATATTTTTTTGTTCCATCCACCGAAACCTGTACTTTAGATGGAGGGGTCAGGTCTAAAAAATATTTGCTTTCAAGCTTTTCACGCGCCTGCTTCGACAGGTTTGTCATGGCAACGAAACTCGTCACCCGCTTTTTATAAAGCCAGTCGGCCAGTTGGGTGGCAGTAAAAGCCGGCAGCCCCAGTGACAAAACAACTTCACTGAGCTTATTGGGCGTAAATCCGAATAGATTGGTTTTCATTATAATTAAAAATAAGTTTCCGAAATGATATTGTGAAACGGTATACCTTTGGAAATAAGTATATCGCGAACATGTACCACCATTTCGGCACTGCCGCACAAATAGTATCGGATGTCAGTTGCAGGTTTTTGTTGATTTTTAAGCCATTCAGTAAGCCGGCCACTAAAATAGCGCGTATCTTTTTGTTGCGAACAACACCGGATATACTTTTCTCCGAGTTGTTTTTCCAACAATGCAGCATAGTAAAAGTTCTCATCGTAACGGCCCCCGTGAACCAATACTTTATCTTTGGCCAGACCCGAACGGGCCATGGATACAAAAGGTGCTATGCCTGTTCCGGCAGCTATCCAGCAGGCTTTTTCATGTCCGTTTTGAAAAGTCCCGAAAGCTTCGGAAACATATATATAATCACCCGGTTTTAAATCGGACAAACGCGGAGTAAGCTTACCATCAGGTTTTTCATCAAAAAGGATTTCAATATCATTTTCATTTTCGCCACTGGCAATGCTGTACAGCCTCGGTTGGCCATCGGGGACAAGATCAACAGCTATAACCTGTCCTGCGCGAAATGAAAAGTCACGCGCAAAAGAAAGAACATAAACGCCGGTAGCTACGGCATTCAACGATTTTACCTGCTTTTTGGATAAAGTGAGTTTTGTTGACACAGAATTGATTCTAAAATGTAATTTTAATAAACAGAAAACAAAACAAGCAAAATTGATTTTTGTTCACAAAGATAGTTGGTGTAGCTGAGTGTCCGGCGGCTAAAGTCAGCTTGACGCGTTGATTGAAACTTTTACGGGCTATATATTTATCCGGCAAGCGGCTTTAGCAGCATCGTATGTGGATCATGTTTTTTAATACAAATCATCAGGGTTTTCATCAAAGGGGCCTATACCCGGCGGGTTGAAAAGCCCCCAACGATCGACAATATAGTTGAATTTATCAAAACCTGCCACCCAATCAATGAACAGTAAACGATATTCCTCCAATAAATCACGAATAATATCGTAATATTCGACATATTTAAAATCAAATAAGTCCAGATTGTGGTTTTGAATCATTAAATCACGGGCTGCCTTCCGGATTATTGCAGCATTTTCCATTCTCAGATCGTACAAATCGCCTCCTTCGGCATTTGCCACTTTGGCGGTAAGCATCAAAGCATCTTCAAAAATGATGTTTTTTACAAATCCCAATTCCTGATTGTCTTCGGGAATAAGATCTATTATCTGGGTTACAACTTCTAAAATTTCTTTCCCTTTCTTATAAATCGGAAGGTCTTCCCAAGTTGGAATATATTCATCTTCATTATCGTTGTTAAGCATACCCGTTAAGATTTAAGTTTATAATATACAATGCTTTGTCAGAGCTCTGGTTGAGACTTTTACTGATTATGTTGTATTGTAGCGTCCAGCGGCTTCAGTCCGCTTGAAGCGTTGAAAGAGACTTTTAATATTTATCAGGCAAGCGGCATATAGCCGCTGCACGAAGTAAGTCAAATGGTATCTGAAAGTTTATCCAATGCCTGTGCCATTCGTTCAACTTTGATATCATCGCGTTTTGCTGAATATATCCAGTTTATCATTGTTTTTTGCTCGTCTTCAGGCAATTGTTGGAAACGTTGCCAGGCAAGTGGCTCATCTTTCAGGCAAATCATAAAATCGTCAGGGACAATTTGCGGTAAATCTTGTGAATAAAGCGTTACATGAACCCAATCACCTTCATTTTTACCTATCTTTTTGCGGATTTCAGCTTTCACAGGCAAAAATAAAGTGCCATTTCCCATTGGCATTAAATGATAATTATTGATTTCAAATCCATCAATGCTTCCACGTACCTTTACCCAACCAAACCAGGCGTGTTTATCCTGTAAAATCTCCGGAATGGCTGCAAAAGTCCAGCCTCCTTTTCCCGGATATTTTTGAAGCAGATAATCCTTGTCAACCAGAGGAATTTCGGGGGTATTTGTTTCCATAAATTTCGTAATGTTTCGATTAATACGAAGTTTTCTTTAGCATCCTTAAGTGAAACCGGGTTGAAGCATTGATTGAGATTATTTTTCCAACTTATTATCTTTTAATTTGAAAAATAGCGATAACCCGTTGTACGGAGGCTTCTAAATTTTAAATTCAACGACTTCTGTTGTTTGTTCCGTTACCCTGTAACGGTTATCCATTCGTAAGCCAACTATCCATACGATTTCATCGCCGGAAACCAACAGCCAGGTTTTTTCCTTATCAATCAGGCTTAATTTATTATCAATAAAGAAGTCACTTATCTTTTTACGCTTTTTCATTCCGAATGGATAGAAAAAATCACCTTCTTTCCATTTCCTTATTTGCAGGGGAAATACCAGTTTGGAAGCATCAACATGTATTCTGTTCTGTTCTTTCGAGACACTGAATCCGGAAATTATTTGTTGTTTGTTGATAGTCAGCGGAAAAGGTATTTCCAACCATTTGTCAGTTTGCGAAATAGAGAAAAATTCATTTGATTCAATGCCTTTCGCGCTAATAATCAAGCTATTTCTGTCTTTAACTAACTTATATGCTTCAGCATGAAAAATCTTGCCGGATTCGCCATCCAGCTGCCCCGAAATCTGTTCGATAGTAGCCGGACTAAAGCCATAAGGATGCAATAATTCGAACAACACCGTAGGAATATGCGCCTGTTGTTTGATGAGGTCGATATTCATTACCACCAGGCCGGTGTCTGTTTTATCAACAATTTTTTTTTCCATTTCATCAATGGCTTGTTGATAAATTGCCAGGCTTCCTTCAAAACGTTCCAGCGTATCATATAAAGTCTGGCGGACAGATGGGTTTATTTCGCTCAAAAGGGGAATAATTTCGTTTCGGAATTTATTGCGCTGATAGTCTGTAGTAGCGTTTGTCGAATCTTCCACATGCTCAGCATCATGCAATATAAGATAATTTTCAATTTCAGTCCGGGTACAGCAAAGCAACGGTCGCACCACTTTATTGTTTTTGGGAGGTATGCCTGTCAATCCTCTCAATCCGGTTCCGCGTACCAGATTCATAAGCATGGTTTCGATGCTGTCGTCGGCATGATGAGCCACGGCAATAGCTTGCGCTTGAAGATTTTCGAGCAATTCGTAGAACCAGTTGTACCGTAAATCGCGGGCAGCCATTTCAATAGATATACCGTGTTGCTCTGCATAATTAACTGTATTGAAATCAACGCAATAGATTGGCAGTTTGTAGTCGGCTGCCAGTTTGCGAACAAATTCTTCGTCCCGGTCTGATTCTTCCATTCTCAAATGGAAGTTGCAATGTGCTACAATACAAGTATATCCAAGTCTGACCAACAAGTGGAGGAGCGCAACAGAATCTGTTCCTCCACTTACACCAACCACTACTGGTTTACCCGGAGTCAATAATTGGTGCTTTTGAATGTAAGTTTGAACTTTTTGTTGCAACATATATTACGTATTTGAAGTATCTTTGCAACCCCGTAACCGACTAAAGGTGGGGGCTTTTATTTATTGTAGCTTATTATGACAAAGGTATTTATTTTTTCATATTGAGCAAAAATAAAAAAGCTATTATTCTGTGAGTGGATATGCAAACATCAATCTTATTTCCATTAAGTGTAAATATCTTATTATGAACTCATTTCTTGAATTAGTACAATCGCGTCAGAGCGACAGGTCGTATCAGGATAAGCCTGTTGAAAAAGAAAAGATTGAGCGCATTCTTGAGGTCGCGCGTTTAGCCCCATCCGCTTGTAATGCACAACCCTGGAAATTCATTGTTGTTACCGATCCCGAAAAGCGGATGCAGGTAGCTAACGCTACAGCCAATAAGTTGCTTTCAATGAATCACTTTACCAAACAAGCTCCTGTTCAATTGGTGTTAGTAGAAGAAAATGCCAATTTCACATCAACAGTAGGCGGCTGGGCTACCAATAAACATTACCCGCACATCGATTTAGGCATTGTGGCATCACACGTTTGTCTGGCAGCTACGGAAGAAGGCCTTGGAAGCTGTATTATTGGCTGGTGCGATGAAAAGAAAGTACAGAAAGCGCTGGATATTCCTAAAAATAAACGGGTTATGCTTGTGATATTGTTGGGATACTCCAACCAGCCACCACGCAGGAAAAAGAGAAAAGAAATGAACGAAATTGTTTCATGGGAAAAATACTAAAACAGCTATCAGTCAATATTTTACAGTAGGTAGTTTATAATTATCAGAAATATTTCAATAACATACTACCTACTATAAACAATTAACTATAAACTAATAATGACTTATTCAGAGACACTTCAGTATCTTTACGACCGTCTACCGGTTTTTCATCATGTAGGAAGTTCGGCTTATAAACCAGGCCTGGATAATACCATCCAACTAATGTCCGCATTGAAGAATCCACACACCCGATACCGGACTATCCATGTAGCCGGAACAAACGGGAAAGGCTCCGTATCACATTTTCTGGCTTCCATATTGCAATGTGCAGGCTATAAAGTTGGCTTGTACACTTCACCTCATCTGGTTGATTTTGGAGAACGCATCCGGGTAAACGGAATGATGATTGATGAGCAGTATGTTGTTGATTTTGTTGAAGATCATAAAACTCTTTTCGAAAAAATAAATCCATCTTTCTTTGAAGCTACGATGGCTATGGCATTTAATTATTTTGCTGACAGCGAGGTGGATATTGCCGTTATAGAAGTGGGGCTGGGAGGGAGGCTCGACAGTACCAATATCATACAGCCCGGATTATCTATAATAACCAATATCAGCTTTGACCATATGGGTTTTCTGGGTGATTCACTCGAAAAAATAGCTTTTGAAAAAGCCGGAATTATCAAAAAGAACACACCCGTTGTTATTGGTGAAGCTTTACCGGAAACGCGCCCTGTTTTTATGGCTAAGGCCGAACAAGAAAATGCTCCAATTAACTTTGCCGAAGAACTCATTGATGTTTCGTTTGTAGAATATCAATATGCAAAAATGCTCGTAAAAACGTCTGATAACAGATCTTATCTTGTAGGGTTGACGGGTAGCTACCAGTTGAAAAACATCGCTACAACGCTCACTGCCATTGGAGAACTAAAAAAACAGCATCTTAGTATAACCGAAGCTTGTATTACCAAAGGCCTGGAATTTGTAACCGAAATTACCGGTTTATGTGGCCGCTGGCAGGTCCTGCAACAAAACCCAACGGTGGTTGCCGATACAGGGCATAATGTAGCCGGCATACAATGCGTTGTTGACCAACTGAAAACCCAACAGTTTGAAAAGTTGCACATTGTGATAGGCATGGTGAATGACAAGGATATTTCTTCCGTGCTTGCCATATTACCCAGGCAAGCTCAATATTATTTCACTCAGGCAAATATCGTCCGTGCACTTTCGGCAGAAGAACTGAAAGACAAAGCTCAAAGCTATGGTTTAACCGGAGAGGCTTACACAACTGTAGAACAGGCTATTCACAAAGCCATTTCTGAGTCGGAAGAAAATGATTTTGTTTTAATTGGCGGTAGCAATTTTGTTGTTGGTGAAGCCTTGCCATTATTTTATTAAATAATTTGTCCTGTATTTATTGACATTCAAATTGGTTGTGCTAAATTTGCAACGCAAAAAGAAAACAGGAATTTAAAGCACAATATATTATACATACAATGAAGATATCTAAATCAGAAATACGATTTTTAATACAACTTCTTTTGACGTGGACATTTATCAACCTGACATTAAATATGTTCGGGTTATGGTTTACAAAACTGTTGAATCCTGAAGAATTTGCATATCTGGACAGTATCAGAAATGAATTTATTAAACCCCTGGCAATTCAGTCGTTGCTGTTTGGTGTTTGCAGTGTAGCGGCATACCTGTTGCTGAAAAACAAAAAAGCAGCTCTTTATGGCTTTGTGGCACTGCAATTTCTGGTTTTCCATGTAGTCTTTTTCCTGAATATAAAGATTTCCAACGGAATTCATTTTGCGACCACATTCGGAAACCCCGGATTGCAATACCTGAGCAATTGCGGCCAATACATGGTGGATATACTCTATTTGTATTTTCCGGTGAATGGAAACTTTGAGAATGGACAGTTTATGCCCTACAATATCGGAACCTTTTATATCCACTGGATCTTGTTGAATCTCATGTATTATTTTGGTTTGACCTGGCTGGCAGTGAAAACAGCAACGTACTTTTTTGTAAGGCCTGAAAAGAAACCGATTACTGAAAAGGGAAAAAAAGTTGCCCCCGAAGTAAAAGACTAAAAATCTCTTTCAACTAATGTTTAGTGTTTTTTATGGACTACTTTTACTGGTAAGATAAAGTGAGTCCGATATAAGCAATAATCGTAACTCATTGTTATATTTCAATATAAAGAAAGAAATATGGATGAGAGTTAATAGGTCCACCAATACAACCAGGTGCTTTCAACAAAACCAGATTTTTAAAAATGCTTTGCCCTTAGTAGAAAATCAATCCCATGTGATAAGAAACCCTTATTTCCGGCAAGCCAAGCGATCTCCTTTCTGTCGCTGACAGTTGAAGCCAAAAGCAAAGCCAATTGAGTCACTCAGACTTTCAATCCAACCTATTATTCACATTTATTATTTCAGACAGTCTTATCTTCACAAATGCATATAAATACAACAAAGGCTGAACATCAGTCTGATATTCAGCCTTTGTTATGATATTTTGAGAATAAAATCAGGCAGATTTTATTTTATAGAAAGCACTTGCTTTTCCTTTGACGATATTTGTCAACTTCGATTTCAATAGTTGCCGACGAATAGGTGTTACCTTGTCGGTAAACAAATTGCCTTCCAAATGATCGTATTCATGCTGCACCACGCGGGCTTTGAATCCTGCAAATTCTTCAGTATGCTCCCTGAAATCTTCATCAAGGTATTTAATCTTAATCTTTTGGGCCCGCATAACCGTTTCGTGAATACCGGGAATACTGAGACAACCTTCTTCGCCGGCTACTTCTTCGGCGCTTCGTTCCAGCATTTCAGGGTTGATCATAACTACTTTAAAAGCGCCAAGTTCTGGATCATCCTCTTTGAACGGTGCCAGGTCAATCACTAACAACCGGATAGGCAAACCTATCTGCGGAGCAGCCAAACCAACTCCTTCGGCATGATACATGGTATCATACATGTTTTTTATTAGTGTACCTAAGTTTGGGTAATCAGCATTAATTGGCTCTGCTACTTTGCGTAAAACTGCATTGCCATAAGTGTAAATTGGTAAAATCATTATTTAGTAATAAGTTAGAGTCAGGTCGCGACCTGTCCGTACAATAATAGAATAGTTCAATAATTTTGTGATTCAAGATAGCTTTGCAGGATAATGGTCGCCGAAATTTTATCAACCAGTTCTTTATTCTGGCGGTTTTTTTTCTTTAAACCCCCATCCAGCATAGCTTTATGAGCCAATACCGATGTAAAACGCTCATCTACATAAACAAGTTCAATATCAGGGAAACGTCGTTGCAACCCGGTTACAAAAGGCCGGATATATTGCATGGAATCTGATTCCTGCCCATTCATTTGTTTCGGCAGCCCGATAACAAATTTTTCAACCGGCTCTTTGGCAATATATTTTTCCAGATAATCAAGCACTTCGTGCACCAATACAGTATCCAACCCATTGGCTGTGATATGAAGCATGTCGGTAACTGCCAGCCCTACACGCTTTTGTCCGTAATCAATAGCCAGAATTCTTCCCATATTAATCTTGAATTGAACGGCAAAGGTACAAAAAACAGGTCAGTCCGGAAAATTTATATAATTCAGGTGCAGAATGGCTAATTATTTAACCTTGCAATGTGTTTATCTGGCAGGAAAAATAAATGTCATATTTCTTATCATAGTTTTACCGAACTTGCATTGCAAGAACCAGTAAAAATGATGAACTATAATTTTAGCCTGAATTTATTAATCTAACAAAAAAAGCTTTGCAACGTGCGCATTGAGGTGATTTATCTAAATAGTTGTATTTAAAAACGCCTATTTTTAGTAAATAAATTGAACGACATTATTTATTCTATTCAAAAATCACTACTGACCGATAAGCATTGAAACGAATAATTCTCGTGGTAAATGATGTGGATCTAAAAATAAATTTATCGCCGAAATGCGTATACGAATAGGGGTCTGACTATGAGCAAAATTTGATAAAGGCAACAAAAATAAAGTTGAAGTAATTGAATATTGAGAAATATTTTACTAATTTTACGCCACGCTAAACCCGTTTTCTTAGTTAGCAGTTAATTCACTTGAAACGGATTCTTATTTTAAACAGGACTAACTCCTTATGACCTTTTAAAGAATAATTATTAAACATGAAAAAATGGATTTTTGCGATTATATTCATTGGATTATCATTCACATCAAATGCTCAATACGATTCTGATAGTTATTTCAGTCCCAACTGGTATGTCGGGGCAAGTGCCGGCCTGAACTCTTACTGGGGTGAAGACTATAAAACCTACATGACATTTGAACCCCAAAAATCGTTGGGATTCATTGGTAGTGCTTCGGCTGGATACAACTTTACTCCCATATTCGGTTTGTGCGGTTCTTTGGGATACACTCTGCATAACTGGCCAAACGAAAATAGTGTTCCTCCTTTCGAAGCAGGAAACCTGACTATGGATCTGACGGTGGACATTACTAACTGGTGGACAGGTTACAATGTGGATAATAAATTCAACCTTGTGGTTTTTGGTGGAACAGGAGCGGGGTATCGCTATAATGAAACCGACTCCATTGGAAGGGATTTAACCTTTATCCTTCGGGGTGGATTACAGGGTAAATTCCATTTATCCAAAACCGTAGATTTAAATCTGACAGGCGAAACCAATATCGTCAGGGATGAATACAATGATCAACAGAAAAGTGACACTCCGGTTGATATGTATCCTGCATTCACAGTTGGAATCAGTTATCATTTCAAAGCTGATAAATACAAAAAGTACAAGAAAAAGAACTGGAATCCCCATACTCCCAAATGGGGAAAGTAAAGCTGAGAATAATCCCAAACCTCCGTCAAAAATCGGAAATACTCCAAATGGGGTCTTCAGTGCGCAACGGATTCTAATTTTATAATGCCCCTAAATATCTCTCCCTTTGCTCTATGACCGTTAGTTCCCCTAAACCGGACTTAAGACGAAAACGAAAAGACAACTCTCATTTTTCCCAGGCACTTTTAGGAGCTGCAAGGCCGGAGCTCCATCTCTGGCCAATGCTTAGTACATATAAGATTTAATACGTCTCCAACCTTTGTAAAAGCTCGAAAGGCTTAAGTATTGCTAATAACTTCAGCAATTCACAATATACTGTTTTATCAACATGCGAATGACCTCCAATTACAATCCAAAAGTAAAAACAGCCGAATGTTGAAACATTATTCTTAAAACAGGACTATTTACTACAGAATTATCTGTTTCCGGCTGCATAAAAACAAAAAAATGTTGAAAACTTTATAAAAAAATAATTGGCAAGCCGTTTTTAATTTTGTAATTTTGGGAGATTTTTTTTTTATTTTAGAATTCTGTTAAATTCTCACACCTTAAAATCAATAGTAGTAGTTATGAAACAGTTCAAACGGGCTGGAATGTTGCTTTTAGCAGCATTACTCACAACAGCCAACACGTTTGCCAGCGAGGCAGACATCGCGATTCCGGATTTGCATGCCGGACAATTCCACATCTTTGGTCAAGCAATTTCATCATGGGATTTTTTGTTCTATGGTGCGCTTGTCATCTGTTTTACCCTCAGCATTAGTTTGTGGCTTTTTTCGCAAGTAAAAAAGCAAAAAGCCCATGAATCCATGTTGAAAGTATCCGAAATAATTTTTCAAACCTGCCGTACGTATTTATTGCAACAAGGCAAATTCCTCTTGATGCTTTTTGCATTTGTGGCAGTTATTATGTCTTACTACTTCCTGGCTTTGCAGGGAAAACCCGTTGGTACATTATTATATGTACTTTTTTATTCTATTTTAGGTATGGGCGGTTCTTATGCAGTGGCCTGGTACGGCATCCGCATCAATACCTATGCTAATTCCCGTACTGCTTTCGCTTCGCTCCGCGGAAAACCATGGGATGTTGTTGATATACCGTTACGTGCCGGTATGAGTGTGGGTCTTTTCCTTATTTCGCTCGAATTGGTCATGATGGTTATCATCCTGCTATTCGTTCCGCGCGAAATTGTAGGCATTTGTTTTCTTGGTTTTGCTATTGGCGAATCGTTGGGAGCCAGCGTACTTCGTATTGCCGGTGGTATCTTTACTAAAATTGCCGATATTGGCTCCGACCTTATGAAAGTGGTTTTCAAGGTAAAGGAAGACGATCCGCGCAACCCGGGCGTTATTGCCGACTGTACAGGCGACAATGCCGGTGACAGCGTTGGTCCTACGGCCGATGGTTTCGAAACATACGGGGTAACCGGTGTTGCTCTGATTACGTTCATTACGCTTGCCGTACCGTTTGCATTTCCGGGGAAGCCCGAAATGATCGGTGAAATTCAAGCCAAACTTATTGTATGGATTTTCGGAATGCGATTTCTGATGGATCTTATGTCGGGGCTTTCTTACTTTGTGAACGATGCTATTTCATTACGCAAATACAAAGGGAAAAAAATGTTTGATTTTGAGGAGCCGTTAATGCGCCTTATCTGGATTGCCGCCATTTTGAGTATTTCTACCTCATTTTTTATGAGCCATTTATTGGTTGGCGATTTAGCCCAGATAACCGGCAATGCCGCTGATGCATCGTTGTGGTGGAAACTCGCCGGAATTATTAGTTGCGGTACATTGGCTGCCGTATTGATCCCTGAATTTACGAAACTATTTACCAGCTCAAAATCGTCACACGTACAGGAAATTGTAACTGCTTCGCGCGAAGGCGGTCCTTCATTGAATATCCTTTCGGGTATCGTGTCCGGTAACTTCGGTGCTTTCTGGACCGGTTTGCTAATCGTAGGCTTAATGACCGGTGCTTATTTTATCAGCCAGTTAGGCCTGACATCCATCCTCGGGCCTCATGCATCTATTTTCGCCTTTGGGCTGGTTGCTTTCGGTTTCTTATGCATGGGCCCTGTGACTATTGCTGTTGACAGCTACGGGCCGGTAACCGATAATGCGCAATCAATTTTCGAGCTATCGCAAATTGACCAGATTCCGGGCATTACACAAGAAATTGAAAAAGATTTTGGCTTTACTCCCGATTTTGTGATGGGCAAACATTACCTGGAAGCAAACGACTCGGCCGGTAATACCTTTAAAGCAACAGCCAAACCGGTATTAATTGGAACAGCCGTAGTGGGAGCAACCACCATGATTTTCTCGATCATTCTTTTATTGGAAAGTAAAGGATTGTTGAGTGTTTCGTTGACTTCGGCACCTATTTTATTAGGTTTGATTTGTGGCGGGGCAGTTGTGTTCTGGTTCAGCGGCGCTTCCATGCAAGCAGTTACTACCGGTGCTTACCGCGCTGTTGAATTTATTAAAAGTACCTTTAATTTAGACTCGAAAGAGGCCAATATTGAGGATTCGAAAGAAGTGGTAAAAATTTGTACGCAATATGCTCAAACAGGTATGTGGAACATTTTCATTGCTTTGATTTGCTTTACGCTTGGCTTTGCATTTTTCGACAGTAACTTCTTTGTGGCTTACCTGATCTCCATTGCGACTTTCGGTTTGTTCCAGGCTATTTACATGGCCAATGCCGGTGGTTCATGGGATAACGCCAAAAAGGTAATTGAAGTGGATTTAAAAGAAAAAAACACGCCTTTGCACGAAGCCGCCGTAATTGGTGATACCGTGGGCGATCCTTTTAAAGACACCTCTTCCGTTTCATTAAATCCAATTATTAAATTCTCCACGTTGTTTGGATTATTAGCAACTGAAATTGCTTTGGAAATGAGACTAGGTGCTACCGAAAGCAATGGATTAGATTACACCGGATTTATCGGCGCAGGATTCCTGGTTATTGCATTGGTATTCGTTTGGCGCTCATTCTACAAAATGAGAATTCCTTTGCGCGAAAAAGCGTAATTTTAATTGGCAGTTTTGCAAATTAAAATTTTCTATTTTATAACAAATGCCCGATAAGCCTGCAACAGTACTTATCGGGCATTTCTTTATTGCAATACCTTCGGTTTATCAAAGAATTTCTTATCTTTGTACCTCAAAAAAATATCAATAAAATAAAATTTAGTACTTGATAATAATCTCAAAAGAAAAACTAAATGCTTGATGCTAAAGTTTGATAAATCCTCGTAGTATGAAGCCGACCTCGTCCGGTAAGCCGAAAAACAAGTGAAGTTGGCGTAAAAAATCGTCCTGTTTGAGTGACGAAGGAGCGAGTTTGGACGGTTTTAGCTAACTGAGCGTAGGTTTTTCGAGCGAAGTGGGCGCAGTCTTGACTTTTTTGCCTACTTTTTGTGTTAAGACAAAAGTAGGTCGGGGTTTAGGGGCGGAAGCCCCTTTTCTATAGTAGTGATTATCAAAGCATTATAATTGATTTTTTCCTGTACTTTCAAAACAAAACATAAATAATTCATTTTAAATACAATATCACATTATGCACAATTGGTTCGAATGCAAAATTAAATACGAAAAAACTGCCGAAGAAGGCAAAATTGTAAAAGTAAACGAAGCTTACCTGATAGATGCGCTGTCATTCACTGAAGCTGAAGCACGCATCATTGATGAAATGAGACCTTTTATCAGCGGCGATTTTACCGTAGCAAACATTCGCCGGGCTAAAATAAACGAAATGTTCTTCAACGAGAATGGTGACAAATGGTACCGTGCCAAAGTGATATTCGTTTCGCTTGACGAGGAAAAAGGAATTGAGAAAAAAACAGCTGTTACCATGCTGGTACAGGCAAACGATATAAAAGAAGCGTTGACAGGCATTACAGAAGGTATGCAGGGATCTATGGCCGATTATGAAATTGCTGCCATTACCGAAACCAATATTATGGACGTGTATAAATACGAAGCAGTGTAGTAGTTTAGAACTCATAATCAATAGTTTTAAAATGGGGTATAATTATACTGACTTTAAAGACTTGACTGCTTATAAGAAAGCATTTCAACAAGGATGTGAAATATTTGATTTGACAATGAGCTTTCCCAAATCAGAGCAATACTCTTTAACTGATCAAATCCGCAGGTCTTCTCGCTCTGTTTGTGCTAATTTAGCTGAAGCATGGGGTTAACCCGTTATAAATAATTGTCTCATAATATTTCTTTTATAAACTATAAATTACAAACTATAAACTAAAAGAAGTGTCCATCCAACAAAACATACAATCTGTCCGAAAACACATTCCACCGCATGTGCAGTTGGTTTGTGTGTCGAAATTTAATACAAACGAATCTATATTAGCAGCTTATGAAACAGGTGAACGAATTTTTGGCGAAAGTAAAGTTCAGGAATTATGTGGCAAATATGAAACCCTCCCACAAGATATTAGTTGGCATTTCATTGGGCATCTTCAAAGTAATAAAATTAGGTATATTATTCCTTTTGTTTCGCTGATTCACGGGGTCGATTCATATAAATTGCTCGCTGAAATCGACAAACAAGCTGCCAAAGCCGGAAAAACAGTCAATCTCTTACTTCAAATACATATTGCTCAGGAAGATACCAAATTCGGTTTTTCGGCCATTGAGCTGCTAGAAATGCTGGGAGTGGGAGAGTGGCGCAATCTGAAAAACATCCGCATTTGCGGGTTGATGGGCATGGCTACCTTCACTGACAACCGCGAACAAATCCGCGCTGAATTCCGTGGATTAAAAACGCTGTTCGATCAGGTGAAAACGACTTATTTTGCTTCCGAGCCTTCATTCAGTGAACTTTCCATGGGCATGTCCGACGATTACCAACTTGCTATAGAAGAAGGCAGCACGCTTGTAAGGGTGGGCAGCCTTATTTTCGGAGTACGGCAATATAACTGAAAACCACAATAGGAGCAATAGAATATTGTTTATTACGTGGTTAATATCTATTTATTTCCCTATTGTGTCTATTGTGGTTCAACCTCTTCCATGTCAAATTATCAACTCATAACCATCCTTGGCCCGACAGCTTCCGGCAAAACCACCCTGGCTGCTGCACTTGCCAGCCAACTGGATTCGGAAATTATAAGCGCCGATTCCCGTCAGGTGTATCGCGCAATGGATATTGGCACCGGTAAAGATCTGGCAGACTATACGGTCGATGGCAAGCAGGTTCCGCACCATCTGATTGACATTTGCGATGCAGGCGACAAATACAATGTGTTTGAATTCCAACATGATTTTCAAAAAGTTTTCTCTGAAATAACGGCCAAATGCAAATTACCCATTCTTTGTGGTGGCACGGGCATGTATATCGAAGCTGTGTTGAAAGGGTATAAATTACCGGCTGTTCCGGAAAATAAAGAACTGCGAAAAAGCCTCGAAAATAAATCGCTTGAAGATCTGGCCAATATATTGAGCCGATATAATCCTTATAACAAGTCCGACCTTGATTCAGCAAAGAGGGCCATTCGCGCCATAGAAATTGCGGAATACAGTAAAAACAAAACTCCGGAATACAATGAATTTCAACCAATTAATAGTTTAATCATTGGAATTGACCTTGACAGGGAAGTGCGCCGCAAAAAAATTACCCAACGGCTACACTCACGCCTTAAAGAAGGAATGATTGAAGAAGTAAAAGCATTACTCGATAAGGGAATTGCTGCTGTGGACCTGATTTATTACGGGCTGGAATATAAGTTTGTAACGCAATATCTGATAGGAGAGTTGACATACAATGAAATGGTTCAGCAACTTGAAATCGCAATTCATCAGTTTGCCAAACGACAGATGACCTGGTTTCGCGGCATGGAAAAACGCGGATTTACTATTGAATGGATTCCATCTGAATTGCCAACAGAAGAAAAAGTCGAGAGGATAGTGAGCTTTCTATAATTCATAATTCGTAATCAATAACTTCCAAACCTTCCAACTTCACATCTTCATGTGTCGACCAGACTACTAAGGATTTATTTACCTGAATCCAGTTAGACAGAAAGCCGGTAACTCTAATTTTCAATTCGTTATCAAGTCCTGTTAAAGGCTCATCGAGCAATAAAACATCCGGTTGCGCAACCAATGCACGCGCCAAACCAACCCGTTGCTGCTGCCCACCGCTTAATTCGTGCGGGTATTTGTGTGCGTGGTCGGTTAATTCCATATTTTTCAATAAGTAAAACACCAAATTGCTGACCTCCTGTTTATGTGTATGTCTAAGTATATAAGCAATATTTTCAGCTACCGTTAACCACGGCAATAAGCGCACATCCTGAAACGAATAACCGATGCGTAAATTGCCTGCCATCTGAATCTCACCATTATCTGGTTTTTCAAGTCCCGCGATCAGTCGGAGCAAAGTAGTTTTTCCTCTTCCGGAAGGTCCTTTGATGCAAGTGATATTCTTCGAATTGAACGACGCATTAAGCGATTCAAGAACCCGTGCATCATTAAACTTCTTTTCAAGATTTACTATTCTAACTTCAAACATATCAGCAGTTTGAACTTTTGAATTAAATTCATTTTTCACAGGCTCCAGAAGGTGTTTTTCAATCTGTATTTTCTGAATTTGCCTGATAATAAATTCAAAGAAATAACTGATTCCAACGGCTATAACTGTCCAGGCAATAAGCTCCGAAACATTTATATAAGCCTGGGCCTGCTTCATGGAAGTACCGATTCCATGAATGGGTTGCGCCAACACTTCACCAATAATAATAGCACGCCAGCCAAAACCCATAGCCGTTTTTATTCCATCGAAAATCACTGTTTTGGCTGACGGAAGATAAATTTTAAAATACTGGTTTGATTTCGACTTGCCAAAGACGGTAGCCATTTCCAGATAACGCTTATCCGTTTGCTCGAGTCCTGTCAGAATATTCTGATATAGAATAGGAAACATGGTAACCAAAGCAATAAAAACTGGCAGTTGGGTAGGGGAGAACCACAATAAAGCTATCAAAACCAACGAGATAACAGGTATTGAACGGCTTACAACAATTAGTGGTTGAAGAAAGGTCTTCCAAAATGAGGAAAAAGCAGCCGTTGTTGCAAGTAAAAATGCCAAAATAAAAGCAAGCGCAATACCTGCAATACCCCGTAAAATGGTGAAAATTATTTCAATAAAGAAATTCTGGCTGATTAAAAGTTGACTTGTCTCTTTGAACAAGTCCACCAATGAGGGAAAAATGGCCGGATAGCCAATTTGCAAAGCAATTAACTGCCATACCACTCCAAGGAACAGAATGGAAAGTAAGGTTGGCATAAGTTTGCTATGTTTCATATTACCTGTAAGACTAACTGTATGATCTCATTCAATAAATCTGATAAATAAAATCCTTATCAGGCATTTTTCCACCAATGCTTTTAGGGTTAAAACTATAAAAAATACGGAGGTAACTGTCTATCTCCTGCGCAACAGCAAACGATGAAACATAATTAATATTACATAAAGGAATGGATTTTTTTGCAATAGCAAAATCAGGCGAAATCTTGTGTTTTACCAGGAGCTTCGCAGCTTTGCCGGGTTGTTCATTCAAAAAATTACAACTTTGGGAATAAGCCTTGCTAACAGGTGCAACTAATGTGGGATTTATATCTGTAAATCTGTCACTTACAAGAAAAGATGTCTGAACGAATACGTTTTTAAAAGTATTAAGCAAAAATTCTTCGCAAGTCAGTTTTGTTACAATATGTATAGTAGAATCCTGAGCCATGAGCATGCTCACCAATGGTTCGGAAACAACGGCAAATTTGATTTTTTTGAGCTTCAAAGCCTGCGCTATATCATTGTTAGTGCTCAATGTATAGTTTATACGGACGTTCCCAACACTGTTTTGTTGAATCAATCGTTGTAATAAAACATCGGATGTAGAACCCTGTCCAAACAATGAAATAGTTTGATTTTTGAGATCTGTAATTTTGTTTGCGGAGGTATTTGTAAGCGCATAAAGCGTCCCCCAGATTGGACATGCTACCATGCGGTAACGAACGCCTTTATTGTATAAATTAGCTGCCATAACAGTAGGAAGAACGGCAAAATCAAGTTTTCCCTGCATCATCAGGGCCTGAATTTGTTGTGGCTCGCTTTTAATAATTATTTCCACTTTTTTCCCTTGAATTACAGGTGGTTGATCGATTAGCTGTATAAAACTCACAGCCGAAGGACCATTCAATACGCCAATGCGAATTGCTTCCGGAGATTTGCCTGAGCAAGAAACAAAAAATATCCCGGCAAAAATCACAATCAGGAATTTATAGGATATGGCTTTCATTGGAATATATTAAATATCGTTTCGATAAGTACAAAGATACAAATTTTGACTTAATTAGCCTGTATTCTGCTATTTCAAGCAGCAAAATAGCTATATTTGTACTTAAATCAGTAAAATCTTCAACAAATTATTATGGCGCAATTGCTTTTTATCATAATTATAATCATTCTTATCGCCGATTTTGGGTTAGAACGTTACTTGGCTTACTTAAATATAAAAGAATCGGGTAAAGAACTTCCGGCCTTGCTACGCGGCATTTATGATCCTGAAAAATATACCAAACAACAGGATTATTTCAGAACCAATTCTCGCTTTGGAATGCTGACGAGCAGCTTTAGTTTCGTTATTACCTTGATTATGTTTGCATTTGGCGGTTTTGCCTGGGTAGATGGCCTTGTTCAGCAATATGTGCAAAACCCCATTTGGACGCCTATCTTGTTCTTCGGTATTTTATTTATAGCCAACGACATATTGGGGATTCCATTTGATTGGTACGACACCTTTGTAATAGAAGAACGTTTTGGGTTCAATAAAATTACCTCAAAACTTTTTATTTTTGACAAACTGAAAGGCTATGCCATGACAATAGTGCTCGGTGGGGGAATTTTATTTCTTATAATCTGGATTTATACACTGACTCCGACTTATTTCTGGCTATTGGCTTGGGCTGTAGTTACAGGTTTCAGCTTGTTTATGACCATGTTTTACTCCCAGATTATTGTTCCCCTGTTCAACAAACAAACTCCACTTGGCGAAGGTGAATTGCGCGCTGAAATTGAAAAATTTGCGACTAAAACCGGTTTTAATCTGGATAATATATTTGTAATTGACGGTTCAAAACGTTCTACCAAAGCTAATGCATATTTTAGTGGGCTGGGAGCGAAGAAGCGTATTGTACTCTATGATACGCTGATGGATAAAATGACTACCGATGAAATCGTAGCTGTACTTGCTCACGAGGTTGGCCATAATAAGCACAAGCACACGTTGATTAACTTTATGATTTCGTTGCCATCGACATTGCTGCTTTTCCTGGTATTCGGACTCATTCTTAAAAGCGATGTCCTGGCACAGGCTCTGGGTGGTACTGTCGCTTCGTTTCATTTGAATGCACTGGCGTTTAGTATTTTATATTCCCCTATTTCGTTAGTACTTGATATTTTTACCAACGTCTTATCGCGTAAATTTGAATATCAGGCTGATGCTTTTGCTGCAAAACACGGCTATGCTCCACAGTTGGAATCAGGGTTAAAAAAATTGACTGCCACATCACTGGGAAACCTGATGCCGCATCCATTGTATGTATTTTTCCATTATTCGCATCCAACTCTTTACCAGCGAATAAAAAAACTGGCTTATTAAATGGTAAATAGTAAATGACTAAATTGTAAATCAACAAAATATGTTACTAGGAATCATGGGTGCCATGCCCGAAGAAATGGATAGGATAATTGCAGCCATCGAAAACAAAGAAATTGTAGAGCGTGGCAGCAGAATTTATTACCGTGGCCAATTATACGGACAGGACGTTGTGGCTGTGTTTTCACGTTGGGGAAAAGTCGCGGCTGCAACTACTGCTACCAATATGATTTTGGAGTTCGGTGTGGATCGTATTATTTTCACGGGTGTTGCCGGCGCCATTTCGCCCGAACTGAATGTCGGTGACATAGTTATTGGTCAACGTTTATATCAACATGACATGGATGCACGCCCATTGATGCGCCGTTTCGAAATTCCGCTAACCGGAAAAACATCCTATGAAACACCACAACAGAATGTGGATACTATGGCACAAGCAGTGCATAACTTCTTGAAAAACAACAAAGAATTCAGAAAAATACTTCGTGAACAGCACTTCAATAATGTAAAAATGCTCACAGGCGATATTGCCAGTGGCGATTTGTTTATTTCAAGTACAGAAATGAAACATGCGTTGATAAAAAACTTGCCTTCTGTTGTTTGTGCCGAAATGGAAGGTGCAGCGGTAGCTCAGGTTTGCGACGATTATGGCATACCTTTAATTGTTGTCCGAGTAATTTCTGATACTGCCGATGAAGAGGCACATATTTCGGCTATTGGCTTCGTAAACCAACATGCCGGAGACTATTCATTATCAATTCTAAAAGAATATATTGAGCTAATTAACAGTATATAACACCGACGCTTATCAAAACGAGAAATCCCGAATTCAACTAATAAATTCGGGATTTTTTATAAATAATACCGATTGAACAAACAATATAGCCCAATTTCGACTTCGTCTCATTGTACTATTTGTTTGTAATCATCGGCATTAACAACAGTAGATATATAAAACAGATTGGACTGTTTTATATGTACAGTTGGTATAAATATATTTACGACAGAATCAATCGTTAGCTTTTTTAATCAATTTATCCTGGGTTTTAGACATAAATAAAACCATGCAAATTGCTCCAATAGAAGCAAATAACATATCCGACTGTGTATCCCACACATAACCTTGTGCGCCCAAAAAAGCATCAGCAGCTTGCCCTGAAAGAATTGCCACAAACCATTCAAAAAATTCATAGAATGCGCTTATACTCAGGCAAACGCAAACAGTCAAAAATGCTAACCAAAATCCTCGTTTTACAACTTCAAGCCTGACAATCATAGCCGGAACAAAACCCTGAGCAAAATGTCCAACTTTATCGTAATTATTTCTATTTGAGTGAAACAAATCTTTTATCCAATCGAAAAAAGGTACCTCGGCATACGTATAATGACCAACTGTAAACAAAATAATAAATATCAGGTACTTATTCATTGTGAAATGTGATTTAGAACTTATTGATTAAGGTAGAAATATATAACTCTTCAACTTTCGTTCTGGCCCAAGGTGTTTTACGTAAAAACTTCAGGCTCGAATTGATACTTGGATTATCATAAAAGCAATTTATCCGAATTCTCGAATTCAGTTCTTGCCAGCCATAATAGTCAACTAATTCTTCTATAATAGTTTTTAAAGTTATACCATGAAGGGGATTATTAGGTTGAGTTGTCATAAAAAACATTTTTTGTTCAAAACTACACATTCTATATTAGATTTCAAACCTTCTCAGATTAAACAACCACCCCCAAAGGAGGTGGATTTAAAATGCAGAAGGCATAGCCTTCTTAGATTAGCTCTTTAAGCAAGTGCAACTCGTTAGTCAAACAATGTGAACTGTTTCCCATTGGATTCCTCTTT
>Ga0208789_1000205_pt1 | contig 73826 bp, 55 predicted proteins | sample Methanotroph_Enr_FD_187368 | JGI IMG/M metagenome (GOLD analysis project Ga0208789, IMG submission 187368) | Enriched soil microbial communities from Old Woman Creek wetland in Ohio, USA - Methanotroph_Enrichment_5 (SPAdes) (version 2) | ecosystem: Environmental > Terrestrial > Soil > Wetlands... | reverse complement strand
CTTGCATTCAAGAAGCACTCTTAGCCGCTGCGCTAAAAAAGGCTCATGACTTTTGATGAGCTTCTTTATCTCCGTTTGGCTTTCCTGTATCGTAAAGATTATTGGTTTTGACATGTGCAAATATAATTCTATTTATATTATAATCCAATTAATCTAAAAAATATATTTGGACTATATTATATACAGAATTGGTATAATTTCACCTTCGTTAACATTCGGGGTGTTTTTATAAGCTATATCAGTTGATTTTTTACTTAAAGGATACTACTCTTCCATTATAGCTGAGCTATTTAAATTGATTTGTCAAAATTATAAGTAGTATTCTATGTTACGAAATGTGTTTTACCATATAGTTTCAACTTAGTTGTTCGAGCCGAGCGAACCCATTTTGCTGGAATACATATAAACCTGAAAATGAATTTTTTAATTCGGAAGTTTGGAGACAGACAGCTCACTGTTTTGGAGAATTTTGCAATGATGTGTGAATATAAGTTTCTACACATAGCCATAATCAACAAGTAAACTGCGTTCTGTTCAAGCTTTGAGAACGGGAGTTTATTCCAACCAAAATCATTCTTTAATATATCAAATTCCCTTTCACTTGCTCCTCGTGCATTATAAAACAAAACAACCTGATCATCAGTCATTTCAAAGTCATTAGTCATGATTGTACTGTAATTATATGCTTCCTGGGTAAAGATATTTATTTGACCATCAATTCGTGCTTCTTTGGTAACGACCAATCTGTATTCTTTTAAAGAGTCCGTTTTTTCTTTATTACCTCTTGCGTAACGTTCAAACGGAGTAAATGTGGTTGAACCTCTCAATAGTTTACCTTTCAGTGTGTCAACTTCTTGCCATTCTGTAATTTGGGAAATTGCTTTTTCTAATGCAGCACTCATCCTTGCTCTTACAAAAATCCTATTTGCTGCCTTTTCCATGGCCTTGATAATTTCATAAGTGAATGAAGCAGAATCTGCTCTGATAACATCAATGGAAATGCCTGATTGTTTGAGCAAGCTTGACATTCTGTCAATGGTTTGATGTTGCATTACGTGTGCAGTACTGTCGCCATTACGGTTTTCAACATAAACAATATGTTCTCCTATTGTTCCAACACCTGGATAATAACCATTTTCTTTTTTGTAAGTTTTTCTTGAATCCGATTTTTCGGTAAAAATCAAGGTGTTATCATAATCTAGCACTACATTATCTTTCTTAAATGCTGGTAACATTGTGAGCATTTTCAGATTCAGTTTATTCATTTTATCAGCTAATGAAAACTGATGCTCCTTCTTTCCTCTGTCTGCAGTATAATACTGTGGTGTATCAGCTAGTTCTCTGACTCTATCTAATATTCTATCAGGACTTGGAATTTGAATAAATGGGTTATTTCTCAGATTATCTTTCAAATTGATATTTAAATCTTCGGAACAGTCTCCACCACAAAAGAAAACTGACCAATAGGACATTATCAAATCAAACCAACTATATTTTGACTGATTGGGTAAGGCAGGAAGTTCGTTATTAAATAACTTGTTGATTTTTAAATCAATTGCTTCCTTTAGGACGAAATTTAATCCCCCAAATGCTGAGATGTTAGAACTTTGTATTATTTTCATACCGTGTTTTGTAGCAACACTAATTTAGGTGAAAACACGATAGCTGTAATTCTTTGCAAAGCAAAGTTTTACAGCTTTTTTTAACAAAGACATGCGGATTTTAGGAAAGATTCGCGCGGCAGCTATGTTCAAGCGGTCAATGCGGTTGCTTGGGGCCATGCGGTAAAAGAAAAAGTACCCGGATATTGATGATTTCATTACTCTTTCCACAGTCTATATTTTAACTCCTTCAATTCCAATTCTCCCACCCTGTTTTATATCATAAATTATAATAACTTTGCAGCCTTTTAAAAATCAGCTTAAATTACTTCCTCATGGGAACCAAATACACTGAATATAAACAACTTAGCCTAACCCGCATCGGAAACGAAGTACTCGATTTCTGGAACGGGAACCGTATTTTTGAGAAAAGCCTTGAAAACCGCAGTGCACAAACACCTTATATTTTTTATGAAGGACCTCCTTCAGCCAATGGTATGCCGGGCATTCATCATGTTATGGCCCGCGCCATCAAAGATATTTTCTGCCGTTACAAAACATTAAAAGGATTTTTTGTTGAACGCAAAGCAGGTTGGGATACACATGGTTTGCCCATCGAGATTGCCGTTGAAAAAACTTTAGGAATCACCAAGGAGGACATTGGTAAAAAAATTAGTGTCGACGATTATAACAAAGCCTGCCGCAGCGAAGTAATGAAATACAAGGATCGCTGGGATGAACTTACTTTGAAAATTGGTTACTGGGTCGATCTCGACCATCCATACATCACTTTCGATAATACCTATATCGAAACCTGCTGGCACCTGCTTTCGGAACTTTACAAAAAAGGCCTGCTTTACAAAGGATATACTATACAACCGTATTCACCCGCTGCCGGAACCGGTCTCAGCACCCACGAACTCAACCAGCCAGGGAGCTACCGCAACGTAAAGGATAATACACTGGTTGCTCAGTTCAAAGTACGCAAAGATACCGGCCATGCTCTTATTCCAACACTTTTCGGAAACGATAAAACTGATGTTTTTATCCTTGCCTGGACCACCACACCCTGGACCTTGCCTTCGAATACTGCTCTGGCCGTTGGTAAAAACATAGAGTATGTGCTTGTAAATACTTTCAATCCTTACACTTACGAGCCGGTTAAAGTTGTTGTAGGTAAGCCTCTTTTAAGTAAATATTTCCCTGAGAAAAATGCCGAAATGACTATGAACGAATATGTTCCCGGTCAGAAAGTAATTCCTTTCGAAATACTTGGTGGGTTCACCGGCGCTCAGCTTGCCGGGCTTCGTTACGAGCAGTTGCTGCCATATGCACAGCCCGAAACCGGCGATGCATTTACGGTTATCACCGGCGATTTTGTCACCACCGAGGACGGAACAGGTATAGTTCATATTGCTCCCAGCTTTGGTGCCGACGACTTTAAAGTAGCCAGACTGAATGGGATAGGAGCTCTCACTCTGGTTGACAAATCAGGTCGCTTTACAGAAGAAATGGGCGAATTTGCCGGCCGTTTTGTAAAATCGGAATATGCAGCCGACAACGATCCTCAGAGGGATGAAAACGTGGATATTGATATAATTATCAAGCTTAAAAGGGAGAACAGAGCCTTTAAAACCGAAAAATACGAACACTCATACCCGCACTGCTGGCGAACCGACAAGCCCATACTCTATTATCCGCTCGATTCGTGGTTTATCCGCACTACCGCGCTTAAGGACCGTATGATTGAGCTGAACAAAACCATCAACTGGAAACCCGAAGCCACCGGCACCGGGCGTTTCGGCAACTGGCTCGAGAACCTGGTCGACTGGAACCTTTCCCGCTCACGTTACTGGGGAACCCCGCTCCCGATCTGGGTCAGCGAGGACCGCAGCGAAGAAATCTGTATAGGATCCATTGCACAACTGCAGTCTGAAATTGAGAAAGCCATCACAGCCGGATTTATGACTTCAAATCCGTTTGCCAAATTCGAGCCCGGCAATAATACTGCCGGTAACTATACTACTTTCGATCTTCACCGCCCGTATGTTGATGATATCTTCCTGGTATCGCCAACCGGCAAAAAGATGATTCGCGAAACTGATCTGATCGATGTTTGGTTCGATTCGGGTGCTGTTCCTTATGCACAGTTCCATTACCCGTTTGAGCAAAAAAACAACCATCCCGATTATTTCCCGGCTGATTTTATTGCCGAAGGTGTGGATCAGACCCGTGGCTGGTTTTATACACTTCATGCCATAGGAACCCTGGTATTCGATTCGGTTGCTTTCAAAACAGTAATTTCCAACGGGCTGGTACTGGATAAATCGGGCAATAAAATGTCGAAACGCCTTGGCAATGCCGTTGATCCGTTCGAAACACTTGAGAAATATGGTCCTGATGCATTGCGCTGGTATCTGATTACCAATGCACAGCCATGGGATAACCTGAAGTTCGACCTCGAAGGAATAGCCGAAGTACAACGCAAGTTTTTCGGAACCCTCTATAATACCTACAATTTCTTCGCACTGTATGCCAATATCGACGGATTCAGCTATGCAGAAGCAGAAGTTCCTTTTGCTGAACGTCCTGAAATCGACCGCTGGATACATTCGGAACTCAACAGCCTGATCATAAATGTCGACGAGGCATATGCTGATTATGAACCAACCCGTGCCGGCCGCCTGATAGCTGATTTTGTAAACGAACACCTGAGTAACTGGTATGTTCGCCTTTCGCGTCGCCGTTTCTGGAAAGGTGATTATTCCACGGATAAAATTTCGGCATACCAAACCTTATACCATTGCCTCGAAGTTGTTTCCCGTTTGGCTTCACCTATAGCTCCGTTCTTTATGGATCGGCTGTTTATGGATCTGAATGAAGTTTCGGGCCTGAATAAATCGGAATCAGTACACCTGACCGATTTCCCGGTTGCTGACAGGAGCAAAATCGACAAACAGCTTGAAGAGCGCATGCAGCTTGCACAGCAGGTTTCGAGCATGGTGCTGAGTTTGCGCAAGAAGACTAACCTTCGCGTTCGTCAGCCACTGCAGAAAATCCTGATTCCGGTTTCGGGTGAGCATATCAAAAATCAACTTGAAAAAGTAAGTAGTCTGATTCTGAGCGAAGTAAATGTTAAAGAACTTGAATATCTCGACGAATCAGCCGGTTTTCTAGTAAAAAGAATCAAACCGAATTTCAAAACGCTGGGGCCACGTTATGGTAAACTGATGAAAGAAATTGCAGCCGCCGTTTCTCTTTTTACTCAGGACGATATCAGCCGTATCGAAACCGAAGGAGAATATAAACTGATGATTGGAAGCGATGCAGTTGATATGCTTATTTCGGATGTTGACATAATAACCGAGGATATTCCCGGCTGGGTTGTTGCCAATCAGGGGACCCTTACAGTTGCGCTGGATATTACGGTCACAGGACCTCTCCGGGAGGAAGGTATTGCCCGGGAACTGGTGAACCGTATTCAGAATATCCGCAAGGACAGAGGTTTTGAAGTGACCGATAAAATAATACTGGTTGTACAGAAAAATGATCTTGCCGTAGCAGCAATCAGTAACTTTAATGCCTATATTTGCTCAGAAACACTGGCTGATTCGCTTACAGTTTCGGAGGACATCCCTGCTGATGCTGAAACGCTGGAACTAACTGACGATATCAGTGTTTCTATTAAAGTTGACAAAATTTAATTACCAGATTTAACTACCCGAATCCTTTAAAAACAGAACATATGAAAGCGGATGAAGTAAAAGACGATAAAGAAAGAACCCACTATACCGATGAGGAATTGGTAGAATTCCGCGATTTGATTCTTGATAAGCTCGAAAAAGCGCGTCATGATCTCATACTGCTTACCGAAGCATACACTAACAGTAACGACAACGATATCATGGATACTTCTCCTACTTTTAAAGTATTGGAAGAAGGTTACCAGGTGCTTTCGAAGGAAGAAAATGCTCGTTTAGCCGGTCGTCAGGAGAAATTTATTCAGAGCCTCGAAAATGCGCTGGTACGTATCGAGAATAAGACCTACGGCATTTGCCGCGAAACAGGTAAACTTATCTCAAAAGAGCGTCTTCGCAGTGTTCCACATGCTACACTCAGCATGGAAGCTAAACTGAAACAGAAATAATCGGAACACAGTATATCGTGCTGAAGAAATCATTTTTAGTTGTATTTATTGTCCTGTTTATTGATCAGGCTTTAAAACTGTGGATTAAAACCAATATGACCCTTGGCCAGGAATTTCATATGGCCGGCAACTGGTTTATTATTCATTTTACCGAAAACAACGGTATGGCTTACGGACTGCAGTTTGCAGGCGGAAGTTATGGTAAACTTGCACTAAGCCTGTTCCGCATTTTTGCTGTTGGCTTTTTAGTGTGGTACGTTGTTCATTTGTCAAAGAAAAAGACAGCTTTCGGTGTCCTTCTTTCGTTCTCTCTCATCCTTGCCGGTGCGTTGGGAAACATTCTCGACAGTGCTTTTTATGGAGTTATATTCAGCGAGAGTACCTATTTTGATGTAGCACGGTTGCTGCCGGCTGAAGGCGGATATAGTTCGTTCCTTCACGGTAAGGTAGTCGACATGTTCTATTTCCCTATACTCGAAGGAAATTATCCTCAATGGGTGCCATTCTGGGGCGGACAAAGCTTTATTTTCTTCCGGCCGGTATTCAATGTGGCTGATTCGTCCATTACAACGGGCGTATTGATTTTATTGCTTTTCCAGCAACAGTTTTTTCATACGCAAAATGAGAAAACTACTGAAATAAAGGATATTGTATCAGAAGATACGCTGTCAGAACCTCGTGAAAACACCCCACCTGCTCAGAATTAATACTGCTGCTGGTAATTTAAAATAGAGAATACAGCTTACCATTTAAATTTGTTTTTTAAATTTGCCCTCTAAATCATTTCAATATGGCCCAAATAATATCCGGTAGAATTTCACAGATCATCGGTCCGGTGATTGACGTATCTTTTGACGAGAATGTCCCGCTTCCAAACATTTATGATGCACTCGAAGTAAAAAACGAGCATGGTAATATGATTGTGTTGGAATGTCAGCAGGATATCGGCGAAAATACAATACGGACGGTCGCTATGGATTCAACCGATGGTTTGAGCCGTGGAATGGAAGTAATTTCAACCGGAATGACAATTTCGATGCCTGTTGGCGACGCCATCAAAGGCCGTTTGTTTAATGTAATCGGAAATGCTATTGATGGAATGCCTGCTGTTTCGCGCGAGAAAGTAGCCAGCATACACCGCGATCCGCCTAAGTTCGAAAACCTCTCCACTTCTAAAGAAGTTCTTTACACCGGAATTAAAGTTATCGACCTTATTGAACCGTATTCAAAAGGAGGGAAAATCGGTCTTTTTGGTGGTGCCGGCGTTGGCAAAACGGTTATCATCATGGAGCTTATCAATAACATCGCCAAGAGCTATGCCGGTATGTCGGTTTTCGCAGGCGTGGGTGAGCGTACCCGTGAAGGAAACGACCTTCTGCGCGAAATGATTGAATCAGGCGTTATCAATTACGGTGATGCTTTTAAAGAAGATATGGAAAAGGGAGGCTGGGACCTTTCGAAAGTTGATACCAAAGGATTGGAACAATCGCAGGCTACACTGGTTTTCGGACAGATGAACGAACCCCCTGGAGCACGTGCACGTGTTGCTCTTTCGGGACTTACCGTTGCCGAGTATTTCCGCGATGGTGACGAACAGAGCGGAGGCCGCGATATTTTGTTTTTCATCGATAATATTTTCCGTTTCACACAGGCAGGTTCCGAAGTATCAGCTTTGCTGGGACGTATGCCTTCAGCCGTTGGTTATCAACCCACACTGGCTACCGAAATGGGAGTGATGCAGGAACGTATTACCTCAACCAAACGCGGTTCAATCACCTCAGTACAGGCCGTATATGTGCCTGCCGATGACCTTACTGACCCGGCTCCTGCCACAACATTTGCCCACCTCGATGCAACCACGGTATTGAACCGTAAAATTGCTGAGCAGGGTATTTATCCGGCTGTTGATCCACTCGATTCTACTTCGCGAATTCTCAGCCCTGATATTGTGGGTGAGGAACATTACAACACAGCACAGCGGGTTAAAGAAATCCTTCAGAGGTATAAGGAACTGCAGGATATCATTGCCATCCTTGGTATGGACGAACTTTCGGATGAGGATAAACAGGTGGTGCACCGTGCCCGCCGTGTGGCACGTTTCCTGTCGCAGCCATTCTTTGTTGCTACACAATTTACCGGTATACCGGGAGCTTTTGTAAGCATCGAAGATACCATCAAAGGTTTCAAAATGATTCTCGACGGCGAAGTGGACGAATATCCTGAATCCGCTTTCAACTTGGTTGGAACCATAGAGGAAGCCATTGAAAAAGGAAAGAAAATGCTTGCAGGAAACTAATACCATCCGGTAATCCTAACCCCCTAACAGCCTACAGCCTAACAGCCTATGAAGATAGTGATAGTAACACCCGACAGTACAATTTACGAAGGAGAAGTTTCATTGGCTCAGTTTCCAGGGATCGATGGTTCATTTGAAGTATTGAATAACCATGCACCTATGATTGCCGCCCTTAAAAAGGGAAAAGTGAAAGTAATTGATGCCAAAAGGGCGACTCTCTTTTTCGAAGTAAATGGCGGTGTTGTTGAAGTGCTGAAAAACAGAATTCTGGTACTTGCCGAATAAAGAGAAAATAGATTTAATACCATGAGGAGAGCTTTTGCTCTCCTTTTTTTATGTGTAAATGGTTCAAATATTGCGAATAGATAAACCGGTCCGGGTGCTCCCTCACATGCCAAAAGCCTTATGCCTTATTGCATTTATATTTATGCTCATCTGTAAATGTGACTACATCTGTTTTTCATAAAATCACGAAAAGATCGAGGTTGTTTTATGTCCGGAATGAGGGATGACAAGTGCACCAATCTGAAGCACGTTCAGCCCGGGTTATTTGAAAAAATTATCAAACCAGCTTTCAAATTTCGAAGCTCCCGAATTCACTGAAGTATAGATCGACAACACTATGGGTACAACTACTATTAGCGCAACCAGAAGAATCAGAAATATTTGCATTTTTTAAAAATCAGTTTAAAATTTAGCGTTGAAGCGGCAAATGAAAAATTGCCAAATCGAAGCAAATATACAATTGTATTTGTATTTCGACCGGGTTGCTTAACTGGATATAATCCGGTAGTAGAGCATAATTTTCAACCTGTGATGGTAAGGTTTTCTAACGCAGGTTTCGATACGAAATATTGAACATAGCGATTTTCTTTCAGGAGATATATTCAATACTCTGGCATTCTTTCTTTTACCGCAAGGACGCCAAGTGTTAAAACACAGAATATCAATACTGTATGACGCAAGGATTGACTCTTGAATTGTGCTGATAATCTGGCATATAAAAATTATTTTCACTTTCATTAGTGACCAGCTTATCTCTTAACATCCGTTAAATAGTCAGGATTCCTTTGCCCTTCCCAATGAATTGATTGTAACGGAATAGGTTGAAGTTTTGGTATCTTTGTTTTACAAATACATGAAACTCACGGATATGAAAAGTCAATTTATGCAGGGTTTGATATTAGGAGTAGTTGCAGCGTTCTCAGGCTGTTGCAAAAATGATCAGATTGGTGCAACAACGGGTTCGCTCAACAGATTGAACTGGTCGGCCCGAAATTATGAAGTTCTTGACCAGATGATCACTAATTATGGTGTGAACGGGAAATATTATGACAAAAACAAACCACCGTATGTTGTGCTGGATTGGGATCAGACCTGCGCCCATTTCGATGCAGAGGAGGCATTGCTTCACTACCAGTTATCGAATTTGCGATTCAGGCTTACACCTGATCAATTCAGTGGGATTCTTAAACCGGATATCAACGGAGTGACACAACTGTTCAGCGATTTTCATGATATTCTTCTTGCAGATATAAACCAGGATCTGATCAGCGATTATAATTTTATTTACGAAAACTATTCCGGTTTAGGAGGGTCGATGTCACTCGAAGAAATTAAGCTTACAGATCAGTACAATGATTTTATTGCCAAAGTACCCTATTTATATAACGGGTATTGCAGTACACCAGGTATAGATGCTGAATACGGCTACCCCTGGGTTTTGTATTTACTGGCTGGCTTTACGACAGATGAAATAAAAACTCTTGCCAAAGAAGCGTTCTCGTATGAACTCGGTAACAGACTGAGTAAAGTCACATGGCAATCGCCTGCAAACTTAACAACTAACATTGGCGTGGTTTCTTATTCGTATCGCTCGGGTTTGCGTGTTTTTCCTGAAATGCAGGATTTAATCGCAACATTCAAAGAGCATGGAATCGAAGTATACATAGTTTCGGCTAGTTACAAACCCGTTGTTGAGACGTTTGCCGGTGAGATGGGCTTTGGGTACAATGTGCCGGCTGGAAATGTTATTGCCATGGAGCTCGAAACTGAAAATAATGTCATTTTGCCGACATATAAGAATGGTTGGGTGAAAACCTACCGGCAAGGTAAGGTTGAAGCAATCAACAGAGTTATAAAAACGGGTCTGGGTAAAAACTGGGATCCTTTGTTTTCAGCAGGCGACAGCGATGGCGATTACGAAATGATGACGGGCTTCCCGGGTATGAAACTGGCTCTGATATGGAACAGGGTTAAAGGTGGCGATATTGGAAAATTATCTCTTCAGGCTGTGGAGGAAATGAATATTCCCAGTCCCGGATATATTTTGCAGGGGAGGAATGAAAACACCGGTATTGTTTCACCCACTTCCGAATCGATTCTTTTCGGGAAAACGGAACCTCAATTGCTATACCAATAGCCTTGTTTCCGCGCGAACTATCTCCGAAGGTGTTTTTTCGCGTGGTGAGTTGGCAGCTTTATTGACATTTGATTCCTCCATAATGAAGGTTTTAGATGGGGATTGTATTTTTTAGCAACCAGGTTTTATAATCAAATTACCTGAAATTGTAAGCGTTACTTTGTATTAAAGTGATATAATTTTCAATCTACCTTTTCCGGCTTTCCACATTTTCAATTTAAGATATTGTAAAGTCCACAATGTCATATTTTTTATTGCTTTTTATAATATGGCAGAATGAGGAATCACTCATTTTTAGAAATTAAGCAATCAGATTTATCTAGATACAGACAATTTAACAAAATGTTAACGTGAGGATATGTAAATAGTGTTTTATAGCATAAAAAATATATAATTTCAGGCTAAACAGGTAGCGGAAACAAACATTATACCCTATATTTGCTTTACCGGCAAAATGCGTTCATATGAATCTTAATTTATAGGAAATAATGACTTGCATTTACACACGTTCTTTCGCGATTAGTAAGACGCTGTTAGTCTTCATGTTTTTTGTCCTGGTAATTCTGATGCCGGGCTGTAAAGACAAAATCAACAATCAGCCTATACCATCAGCCGGAAATACAGCTATTGATACGGCCGGTAATGAAAATCTCCGTAAGGTAACTTTTCTGCCTTACTGGGTAACCAATGCCCAGTTTGCCGGGTATTATGTTGCCGACGAAATGGGGATTTACAAAAAACATGGTATTAAACTGAATATTATTCCATACCAGCCTTTTATCACACCCAAAGGTCTGATAAACGAGGGCAAGGCTGATTTTGCAGCACTCTGGCTGGTAAACGCCATCGAAATGAAGGCATCAGGTACCGATATCGTAAATATTTCGCAACTGTCATTGCGCTCATCTTTAATGCTGGTTGCCAAAAAGAAAAGCGGCATAAATACTTTACAGGATATGAACGGCAAAAAGGCCGGTATATGGAGCGGGTTCGAACTTCAACCCAGGGCACTGTTCAATAAATATAAGCTCAATGTGAAGATCGTTCCTATAGGCAGTTCCAACAATCTTTTCCTGATGGATGGAGTAGATTTTACGAATGCCAACTGGTTCGATGAATACCATTCAATTATCAATTCAGGGTTTAATCCAGGGGAGCTGAATACTTTCTTCTTTGCTGACTATGGATTAAACTTCCCGGAGGACGGTATATATTGTTTGTCGGATAAAATGAAAAACGAACCTGGGCTATGCGCCGATTTTGTAAATGCTACCCTTGAAGGATGGATGTATGCGTTTAATAATCCGGAGAAAGCAATCGATATCGTCGTTAAAAATGCCCTGAAAAACAATCAGCCGGTTAACAGGGTACACCAGAGATGGATGCTCGACAGGTATAAAGATTTATATATCGCCAAAGGCAAAACCAACATTAATACCACTCTCCTGGAGAAAGATTATCAACTGGTTGGTAATGTCCTAAAGGATAACGGATTGGTAAATCAGATTCCGCCATTTAAAGATTTTTATCAGCCTGTAGGTAAACATCAATATTAGAACCTTGTAACCACTCATCCTAACGCAGATGAAAGATAAAAAGCATGAAAGAGGACTTGCTTTTAAGCTGATCCTTTATATTTTTTCGAGTATCGCCATAATTTTTTCAATTATTTTTCTCTACAATTATTACATCTCAGAGAAAATAGTTGAAAAAAATCTGAAAATGAATGCTGAAAACCTCACGGTTGCTGCGGTTCTGAAAATTGACAAAGTTCTGGGCGCAGTACAGAAAATTGTAAATAATTTTTCAAAAATCATTGAATCGTCCGATTATTCTAATGAACAACTTATAAAAATATTAAGCCAGGAGGTTAACAACAATCCCGAGATTTTCGGGGCAGCACTGGCATTTGAACCCTACTATATGAATGCAGAGCAGAAATATTATGCTCCATATTTTTATCGCGAATCAGGAAAAATAACATTTAAATACCTTGGCGACGCGGCTTATGATTACTTTACCATGGACTGGTATCAGATTCCAAAAGAACTGAACCGGCCGGTATGGAGTGAACCATACAATGATGAGGGTGCCGGAAACGAAGTGATGACAACATATTCAGTGCCCCTTTACAAGACTGTTAACGGGCAAAAACAGTTTATTGGCATACTTACCGCTGATATTTCGCTTGACTGGCTGCAGGATTATATCAATTCGATAAAAGTCTACCAGACCGGATATGGTTTTATGATTTCATCCAATGGAACCATCGTTACCCATCCGAAGAAGGCACTTGTAATGAACGAGACAATTTTCAGCATAGCGGATGAACAAAAATCGCCCGACTTACGCAATATCGGGCGGAATATGATACATGGGGAAACAAGTTTCGCGGAATTCGAATACAGGAATGTTACTACCGGAAAACTAAGCTGGATTGCCTATGCACCTGTTCCATTAAACGGATGGTCGATCGGAATTGTGTTTCCGGTTGATGAATTCATGGCCGATGCACACAATCTTCTGATAAATATATTGTTTCTTGCCATAGGAGGGCTTTTCATTATTCTGTTGGTTATCATAACAATATCAAGGTATATAACCGGTTCGCTGCGGGGGCTTACACTTGCTGCAGGAAAATTCGCACAGGGAGATTTCGATGTTCAGTTACCGCCAATCAAATCGAAAGACGAGATTGGAAGATTAAACGCTTCCTTTATATTCATGCAAAATGCCTTGGCTTCCACTATCCGCGACCTGAAAGAAGCATCGGAAAAGCTGATGGTATCCAATGACCAGCTGGAAGAATACAGTCGTACACTCGAACACAAGGTAGATATACGCACCGCTGAACTGAAGGATAAAAACAATGAACTTGACGCTGCTTTTAACAATGTAAAAACGCTGAATGAAATCGGCAAAAAAATAACTTCTACTTTAAATCTGGAAGATATACAGAGTATTGTCTACGAAAATGTCAATTCGTTGCTCGATGCAACCAGTTTTCTGATCATGATATACAACGAGAAAGAGCGGAAACTGGAGTGTAAACTTTCGATGGAGAAAGGTGAGAAATTACCACCCTTCGAAATTTCGATGGATGAGAAGAATCGCTTTGCGGTATGGTGTGTCGACAATGCCCATCCGGTTTTTATGAATGATGTCGAAAAGGAGTATATAAATTACATTCCGAACCGGGCCCGACCTATGGCCGGCGAAACAGTTGCTTCGTTGATTTATCTTCCTATGATAATCGAAAACAGGGTTGTAGGTGTTATTTCGGCACAAAGTTTCCGCAAAAATGCATACAATCAGTACCAGCTCGATATGCTGAGTAACCTCACCAACTATACAGCTATCGCTTTCGATAATGCACTGGCATATGAGAAAATCAATACAGCAAACAACGAACTGAAGGCTGCTCAAGCTCAGCTTGTACAGTCGGAAAAAATGGCTTCGCTCGGGCAGTTAACCGCCGGCATTGCACACGAAATAAAGAATCCGCTGAATTTCGTCAATAACTTTGCCGAACTTACAGTCGACCTCACAAAGGAGTTAGCCGAAGAACTGGATAAACTTTCGCACCTTATTCCCGAAAATGATAAAGAGTATCTTCTCGAGATAACCAACGACATACATTCGAATGCGCAGAAAATCAACGACCATGGAAAACGTGCCGACAGTATTGTAAGAGGGATGTTGCTTCATTCGCGCGGTAAAACAGGAGATAAGCTGCCCACCGATATTAATACCTTGCTTGCAGAATATATAAACCTGGGTTACCACGGAATGCGTGCTCAGGATCCGGGTTTCAATATAAAAATTGATACAGCCTATGATAACTCTATAGGAATGATGAATGTTGTTCCGCAAAATATCAGCAGGGTATTTCTCAACATTATCAATAATGCCTGTTACTCCACAAACCAGAAGAAGAAAGAACTTAAGGATGCATATTTCCCGGTGCTTGAAGTGCGTACCACCAATTTCGACGACAAAGTAGAAATTCTGATTCGTGATAACGGGAAAGGCATCCCTCAGGAGATACTCGACAAAATATTTAATCCTTTCTTTACTACCAAGCCGGCAGGGCAGGGCACCGGACTGGGTCTTTCGTTAAGCTATGATATTGTGGTACAGGAACATCATGGTATCATGAAAGTGGATTCGAAGGAAGGTGAATATGCCGAATTCCTGATCACAATACCCAAAAATCTGGTCTAATTTTATACTTACCAAAACATTACTTAAATGGAGACTTCGCTGAATATTAAAATCATGGTTGTTGATGATGAAATTGACCTTGAACCGTTAATCCGCCAGAAATTCCGCCGCCAGATCAGGAATAATGAATTGGATTTTGTGTTTGCTCACAACGGGCTCGAGGCCTTATCGAAGTTGATAGAATTTCCTGAAATCGGAGTCATTCTATCAGATATTAACATGCCGGAAATGGATGGTCTCACGCTTCTTCTGAAATTGAAAGAACTCAAAAAACCATCACTTAAAACGGTAATTGTATCGGCATACGGCGACATGGAGAACATACGTACTGCCATGAACCGCGGTGCTTTCGACTTCCTCACAAAACCAATAAATTTCGAAGATCTCGAAATAACAATTAATAAAACACTCGATGAGATCGGCATACAGCACATGGCAATGAGAGAACACGATCAGCTGATTTCAATTCAGCAGGATCTGAGTGTTGCACGCGATATTCAACAGGGAATTCTTCCGAAACAATTCCCGCCTTTCCCCGGTCGCAAAGATTTTGATATTTATGCATCTATGGTTGCTGCAAAGGAAGTAGGGGGCGACTTCTATGATTTTTTCATGATTGATAACGACAGGCTGGGCTTTGTTATAGGTGATGTTTCGGGCAAAGGCATTCCCGCTGCTATTTTTATGGCAGTGAGCCGCACTCTCATCCGCGCTACCGGACTCAATGGAGCCACACCGGGCGAATGCCTGCATTATGTGAATAACCTTCTGTGCAACGAAAGTGTTTCGTGTATGTTCGTTACCGTATTCTACGGAATCCTGAACATGAAAAACGGCGAACTCGAATATGCCAATGCCGGACATAACCCACCTTACATTCTGAAAAACTCCGCTACAACCGTCGAAAAACTGGAATCAACAGGTGATATTATACTTGGCTGCTTTGAGGATCAGGCATTTGTTTCAAAGAAAGTTAAGTTAGACCAAGGCGATAGCATTCTACTTTATACCGATGGGGTAACAGAAGCATTTAACAGGCACGAAGAAGCTTATGGAGAAGAGCGCCTGGAGAATCTGCTTTCAACCATGCACAACTTAACAGCCAGCCATGTGATTAACGCAATTGTAGCCGATGTAAATGATTTTTCACTGGGTGTTCCGCAATCTGACGATATAACTCTCCTTTCGTTAAAATACCTGGGTTAAAACATAATTTTTACTTTATGGCAAAGAAGAAATTAACAATCAGTAACCGTCTCGATCAATTGGATGTGATTGCTGCCGTTTTCGAAAGTCTTGCGGATGAATGGAGCATCCCGATGAATGTATCTTTAAATCTGAACCTCGTACTTGAAGAACTGGTTACGAACATCATCTTTTATGGTTATGATGATACGAATGAGCATATGATTGATATTGAACTTTCATTGAATGGAAAAATGGTTCACATCAAAATTGAAGACGATGGCAAGGCATTTAATCCCTTGCTGAACAACGAACCGGATACCGGTTTATCCCTCGAAAACCGGAAAATCGGAGGACTGGGAATCCACTTTGTCCGCAAAATAATGGACGATATCCTCTATACCCGAACAGGTAATAAGAACATACTGGAACTGACAAAATCATTATAAAAGAGTAGTAAATCATCGCAAAATGGAAATTAAGAAAAACAAACTTGGAAATTTTCTGGTAATTGACTTACCAGTCAGGCTCGATACCTCAAATTACCAGGAACTCGAAAAGAGCCTCATCGGTGTAATCGACCAGGGAGAAAAAGATATAGTAGTAAACTGCTCAGGCCTCAATTACATAAGCAGTTCAGGCTTAAGGGTTTTTTTAATCGCCCTGAAAAAGCTCTCTTCTTCAGGCGGGCGCTTTCATCTTTGCTGCCTGCAGGACAACATACAGGAAATTTTTGAAATTGCCGGATTTACAACCATTTTTACCATTTTCAGTACACTGGAAGAAGCTGCAAAATAAACAGATGGCAATCAAGGCTATGGTAAAACCGATATTTAAAACATAGATATTGTTTTGAGAGCATTCAGGACTTTTGCAGGTAGAATATATAAAACGGGAAACGTGAAAACTTCCTTTACCCTGTGGTACCATTTTTTGGGCAGAGTTGCCTCAAAAGTTATTTGAGGTAAAAGAGCAATTGTTGCAAAATTCAGATTTCGGTTGCAGAATTCAGAGTTATCAGAAACAGCATTGTAATATTCAGGCATATGTTTACTATTTCAATAATCAATGAAGGCGTTGAGAGTTGTGTGATTCTGGAAGGCAGATTCGATACCCTCAACAGTAACCTGTTCAACGAAAAAATTCAGGGACTTCTCGAGGAAGAGGATTACCTGATCCTTGATTTTACTAAATGCAGCTATCTGGCAAGTACCGGAATACGGTCATTGATTTCAGCAGCAAAAACACTGAATAAAAAGGGAGGAGCCCTGATCCTTGCGGGTTTGTCACCGGAAGTTTTCCAGGTGCTTGAAATGGCAGGACTACATACGGTCTTTCATTTATTTAATGACATCAACGCCGGTCGTGAAGAAATCTGCCGTCTGAAAAAGAAGGCATCCTCGGTAACAGAAATGTCAGCCGGTGATAATCTATATCAGGTTGAAATCATTTATACACCATGTCAACCCACATTGATATGGAAACATAAGGATTTAGCAGGCTGCAACGAATTGCCGGTATCGCTGGGTATGGGCTCAGCGGCTGAATCGTTAATTGAAGAGGTGGAAAATAAGGGTTTGTTTTTAACAATCGGTAACAGTTCAGGATTTATTCCTTTTGATGCAACTCAGCCACCTGAGTTCAGGGTATTGAAGGATTCTGCCACTGGCGGGATCTACCTCGACTGGGCTGTATCTTTCGGCCACCACCCGGGGAAACGTATAAGTCTGTTAAACCCTTCGGAGATTAATGTTGAACAATTACTGTCCGATAGCCTGCAAATCCCATTGGCTAAGCAGCATGAAAAATTGCTGGCGGTTGCAATTGCTGATTTTAGCGATTCATCCCCGTCTATTTCCCTGTTTTTCCTTTCCGACCAACAAAATTCCACCTTGCTTCAGTCAGGTATCCCTGAGCAATTGAATGGTTTCATAAAAGTGAGTAAGGAAAACAGACAGTATTTGGGTGCCGGATTTCTGCTGAATCAGCTGCCAGATATACTGCCAGGCGAATCCTTCCATGAATTTGCTCACCGCATTTTACAGATTGAAAATATTGAAGAAGCCGTGCTTCCTGACTTATCAGCAAAACTCAGCAGACCCGTTGCATGGCTTTTTTATGGTGAGGATGTTACTGAAGCCGAATCCCGGCGTATTAAGGTTGAGACGGCTACAAACTTTGTTTTTGAACCATATAAAGCTTTCCTGACAAGGAGATTGTATTCTGATTCAGCCAGGGTAGTGGTAAAACAACTGCATGGTGGGTATTCAGCCCAGACTTTCCAGGTAGATTCGTACGACCACCACGGGCGGAAGCTGCGGCCAACTGTGCTCAAAATAGCCAATCGTGATATTATATCGAGGGAAGCCGACCGCTGCCAGAAGTTTTCACTTCCCTACATCATGAATAACAGTGCGATGGTTTTGGGAACAGCATTCTATTGCGATACAGGAGCCCTGCGTTATAATTTTGTCGGAATCGGCGGGGAGCAAACTCAGCTGAAATGGCTAACCCACTATTTTAATACCTGGTCTGTCGGAGAACTTGAACCTCTTTTTGATAAAATATTCCAGCAGATATTAAGGCCCTGGTACGGCCAGCCGGTGAAAGAAAATATCTTTCTGTACCGCGACCATGATCCAACCCTTACATTCTTCCCCCGCCTTTGCGAAACTGCCGCTGAGCTTTTCTCCATTTCAACCGATGATAAGTATTTCCATATTGAAGAAACAAACCAGGACAGGATCAATCCTTACTGGTTTCTAAAACATGAGTTCAAAGCCAGGCGCGAACAGCTAACTGCTTATTACACCTCTATCTGTCATGGCGATCTGAATATGCAGAATATTCTGCTGGACAAGGAAATGAATGTTTACCTGATCGATTTCTCCGAAACCAGACCGCGTTCAGTCGTGTCGGATTTTGCCCGCCTCGAAGCCATTTTTATGATTGAACATTCTCCTGATGATAAGCCGGAAGATCTTACCGAGGCCATAAAGTTCACATCACGATTTTATGATACAGTTCACCTGGATTCACTTCCTGACCCGCAATGGGATGGGGAAAGTTCTGATATTATGAAGCGCAATCTGGCCTTGACTCTGAAAATGAGAAAATATGCCATTGCTTGTACTTCAGGCGAAAACAGCATTGTTCCTTATTATATGGCTTTGCTTGAGTGGATACTTCCGGTTGTTTGTTATGGCAGTGCTTCCTTTGCGCACAAAAAGCTGTCGGCCTGTGTGGCAGGACTTCTTTGCGAGAAAATCATGGAATGTGATCCGTTACCACGATAAGAATAAAAGAAAAGTATGAAGTACATTCTTCAAGTCCTGATTCTCCTTGCAATACTTGCGTTAACAGGTTGCAGCAGCAAAGAGAAAAAAATCACTGACTTTTCCATGCTCAGGGGTGGGAAAATATTCGCTGTACCTACAGGAACAGCTGCCGATCAGTTTGTAAAGGGGAAATTCCCTGATGCCAAACTGATATACCTGAATAATGTAATTGATTGTGCTCTTGCCGTTCAGAAAGGCAAAGCGGATGCCGCCTGTTATGATTTGCCGGTATTGAAAAACATAGCCGCAAAAAACGAAGGACTTGCAGTTCTTACTGAGCTGGTAGCTGAAGACGAGTATGGCTTTGCCGTTCAGATGGGAAATGTGGCATTAAAAACAACAATGGATCAGGTTCTGGATGAGCTTAAAGCCAACGGAACCTACAATGATATGTTGAAGCGATGGTTTCCTGAAAAGGGCAGTCCGGCACCAATGCCTGACATTGAAACCGGGGATAACGGAGTCTTAAGATTTGGAACAGCGGCTGTTACTGAACCCATGTCTTTTATGGATGGAAACCACCGAATAGTTGGATTTGATGTTGAGTTTGCAACCCGGGTAGCTTCTAAGCTAGGCAAAAAGCTTGAGATCATCGACATGGAGTTTGGTGCAATGCTTCCGGCCTTAATCGCCGGAAAAGTTGATATGATAGGTGCAGGATTATCAATCACCGAGGAAAGAGCAAAAAAGGTGCTTTTTTCAAAATGCTATTATCCAAGCGGAATTGCTGTGATGGTCAGGGATACCCCTGAAACTAAATCCTCAGGAGCAAATCCTAAACTCAGTACGATTGACGATATAAAAGACAAACGCATAGCAGTTTTGCTGGGTTCAATCCATGATTCATATGCTACAAAGAAATACCCTGATGCTGAAATCCTTCAGTATCAGAATGTCAGCGACCTGCTGAATGCAATTAATTCGGGTAAAGCAGATGTAGGATTTTATGATGATATCTCCTTAAAGGAAGTTTTTAAAAGCAACAATAAACTGGGCATACTTGCCAGGAATGTTTTTACAGTTCCCATTGCAGCCGGTTTCAACAAGGAGAACACCGAACTGCACCAGCAGTTTAATGCCTTTCTGAAGGAGATAAAATCGAACGGCATATACGATGATATGGTCGATCGCTGGATGAACAAGGACCAGACTATAATGCCAAATATTGTCAGTTCGAATACCAATGGCAGACTTCGCGCCGGTGTGGTGGGAGATATGGGAATGCCTTTTGCCCTTATGCAGGAAGGGAAACTGGTTGGATTCGATATTGAGCTTTCTACGCGTTTTGCTGCTTCGTTGGGCAAGGAATTTGTCCCGGTTGATATGCCATTTGGCAGCCTTATTGCCTCTATTTCGACGAATAAAATCGATCTGATCACAGCCTCCATGATGATTACGGAAGAGAGAAAAAAACAGATTAATTTTTCCGACCCATATTTCGAAAGCGGAGTTACTGTTATTGCTGACAAGGGGAAAATTGAACCGTCTGAAAAAAATGCAACTGCTTTTCCGGAGGATCTGACAGGTATAAAAATCGGCATTCTCACCGGCACTATCTTTGATCCTTATCTTAAAAAAACATACCCCAAAGCCGAAATTCTCCGGTTCGAAAGCACGCCCGATCTGATTGCATCCATGGTAGGTGGTAAAATTGATGCAGCCATGTTTGATTATATTTCGGCCGGGATTATTCTGAAACATAAACCCGAATGGGCTGTACTGAAGGAGGAAGCCTTTGAAATGCAGTTAGGAGTAGGCTTTAACAAGAACAACCCGGTTCTCAGGGATGAATTTAATATATATCTGAAGGAGATAAAGCAAAATGGAATTTACGACAGCATGCAAACCCGATGGTTTAAAGGAGATGCTGAAAAGGCGATTATGCCGATTATCCCGGTAGGGGAATCAGGTAAAAAACTTGTGTTGGGCGTGTCAGTTGAGGACCTGCCATATGTATCGGTCATTAATGGTGAATATGTAGGTTTCGATATTGAGCTTATCAGGAGATTTGTAGCTGAGAACAATTATTCTCTCGAGATAATTTCGATGAATTTTTCTTCGCTGCTGGCTGCACTTGCTGCCGGCAAAACGGATATGATTTCTGATGGAATTGCTATTACGGAAGAGCGTTTGAAGAAGATAAATTTTTCAGATAGCTATGCCGACCTGAAACCGGTAATTATTGCCCCTATGAAGAATTTTTCAACCCGGAATGTCAGTTCTTCCGGTGGAGAGAAAATCACATTACTGACAAAAATAAAAGACGGAATACAGAATAATATTATCCGCGAAAAGCGCTATATGTTGATTGTTAACGGTCTGGTAGTTACCATAATAATTTCAGTGCTTGCCGCCCTGTTCGGCACTTTGCTGGGAGGACTGATCTGTTTTCTGCGGATGTCAAAAAGGAAATTCTTCAGTGGTTTTGCCAGGATTTATATTTCACTTCTGCGCGGAACACCTGTATTGGTGCTGCTAATGATAATCTATTATGTAGTGTTTGCTTCGGTAAATATCAATCCGGTAATTGTGGCCGTTTTTGCTTTCGGTCTCAATTTTGCCGCTTATGTTTCGGAAATGTTCCGTACTTCCGTCGAAAGCATCGACCGGGGGCAAAAAGAAGCAGGAATTGCAGGTGGTTTTACGAAAATTCAAACGTTTGTACATATCATATTCCCACAGGCTCTGCTGCGTGTTTTGCCCGTTTACAAAGGAGAGTTTATTTCGCTGGTGAAAATGACTTCCATTGTGGGTTATATAGCCGTGCAGGATTTAACCAAGGCAGGTGATATAATCCGAAGCCGCACCTTCGATGCTTTTTTCCCACTTATTATGGCTGCAGCCATTTACCTGTTTCTGGCTTATGCTTTAACCCGAGTCCTGGATTATATAGAAGTAACAGCAGATCCTAAACGAAAAATAAGTAAAAGAAGAGAGGAGGCAAAAGGATGATCAAGGTAAGAAATCTTTCAAAGCACTTCGGGGATCTTGTGGTGCTTAAGGACGTGAGCGTCGACATAAAAAAGGGTGAGGTAATTTCAATTATCGGACCATCCGGAACAGGGAAAAGCACCTTTCTCCGTTGCCTCAACCTGCTCGAAACCCCTACCGGCGGAAGCATTTTCATTGATGATGTTCCTTTACTCAGCAAAAGCACCAACGTGCCTGCAATAAGGCAGAAAATGGGTATGGTTTTTCAGTCCTTTAACCTCTACTCGCATCTTTCAGTTCTCGATAACCTCACTTTAGGGCCTGTAAAATTGCTGGGGAAGAAAAAGCCGGAGGCTATTCAGCATGCATTACATTTGCTCAAACTGGTTGGATTGGCAGAAAAGGCTGACAGTTTTCCTGACGAACTTTCGGGTGGTCAGAAACAGCGCGTGGCTATAGCCCGGTGCCTGGCTATGGAACCGGAAATATTACTGTTCGATGAGCCAACATCAGCACTCGATCCTACCATGGTTAGCGAGGTTTTGGCAGTTATCCGGCGGCTTTCGAAAGAAGGAATGACGATGATCATTGTAACTCATGAAATGGAATTTGCCCGTAATATTTCAAGCCGGGTTTTTTATATGGATGAGGGTGTGATTTATGAAGAAGGACCACCACAGCAGATATTCGAAAATCCTTTGAAGGAAAAAACAAAAGCTTTTATTCACAGGATACGAAGTATGAATTATCATATTTCGAGTCCTGATTTTGATTTATATGCCATGCAGGGAGAAATGGAAATTTTTTGCGAAAAGCATATGCTGTCGAAAAAACTGACCTCCTATGTGCTGCATGTGGCCGAAGAAGTACTGGTGCTGCAATCTGATTTTTACAATATAGATCTTAGTCTTTCATATTCCGAAAAAGATGGCAGCCTCGAAATGGAGTGCCGGAGGACCGGAATGGCTTTGAATCCACTCGACGAGGCAGAGCTTACTGATGATCTGGGGCTAAGGCTGATCAGGGCAAGGTGTAAAAGCATTGATTATTCCTACAATGAAGGGAGAAATACTCTTTTATTGAAATTTAAAGTTGAATAAATAGCTGTGGAAACCCGCAACCAAAACAATTCTGATCATGTTGTCAAACAAAAACTTTACAGCTGCATTTCCTGGAAAGTATATTCAGGGTGAAAATGCCATCAAGGGATTACCTGAGTTAATACAGTTATTCAGTAATAAAGGGCTTATTATCGCTTCCCCTTCTGTAAAAAGCAAAGTACTTCCTTTTTGCCGGTTCGATGATTCGGTTGTAACTCTTTCCACAGAGATATTTGCAGGCGAATGCTGCGAAAAGGAACTTAATCGGCTTCAGGAAAAGGTGGCTGATTGTGGTGCCGGGATTTTGATTGGTATGGGCGGAGGTAAAACTATCGATGTTGCTAAAATAGTTGCTGACAGAGCTGGCATTCCGGTGATTATTGTTCCAACCATTGCTTCTACCGATGCGCCCTGCAGTGGATGTGCCGTTATTTATTCTGAGGAAGGTGTATTCGAATCAGTGTATTACACAAAAATGAACCCTCAGGTGGTTCTCGTGGATACCACTTTAATAGCAAATGCGCCTGTTCGTTTTCTTGTGGCAGGTATGGGCGATGCGTTGGCTACATGGTTCGAGGCAAGGTCGTGTGTACAAAGCCGTTCATTGAACGGATGCGGTGGATTGAGTACACTCACTGGCTCGAATTTGGCAAGATTATGTTACGATACTATACTCAGGTATGGGACTGAAGCCATGCATTCCTGTGAAAAGAAAGTAGTTTCTCCTGCCCTTGAGTATATTACAGAAGCTAATATTTTGTTGAGCGGCATTGGATTTGAGAGTTCCGGACTGGCTGCAGCTCATTCTGTTCACAACGGATTGAGTGCTCTGAGTGAGACTCATAGCTATTATCATGGAGAAAAGGTGGCTTTTGGAGTGCTGACCGGACTTCACCTTACTTCTTCACCTGCTGAGGAAAGAGAAACAGTATATTCCTTCTGTGAAGCAGTAGGTTTACCCACTACTTTTTCCGAAATCGGTATACATGAGGTAAACTCTGAAAAGTTGATGCTGGTTGCCTTGAAAGCCTGTGCTCCCCACGAAGGCATACATCATGAAATTGTTGAGGTCACTCCGGCGAAAGTTGTTGATGCCATGATAGCAGCCGATGCTCAGGGCCAAAGCAGGAAAAACCAATAGAATAAAAGCTGAAATTAGTATCAGTTTCCAAGTAATTTTACGGAAAACATCCATTGCTGCTGAGGGCTGTAAGCTGCTTCCAGTTTCCGGGCATATCCTGCTGACCAGGTTGTTTTCAGGTAGGAAAACAAAACCAGTTCAAGGTCAATCTGCGCTCCTGCGTTAAAAACGGTGCGCCGGTCAGGGTCATGATCAGGGTTTAGGAGCATATGGGTACCAAACAGAGAAGTTTTAATATAGGTGGGATACAACCAGGTGGTTCCTACATTATTAAGCCGTATAGGTTTCAGATTAAGTTCACACATGGTTTTTATAAAATTGTGGGCACTTACAGCATCTATATCAACTCCAGGGAAAGCAAGAATCTTGCGATATTGATCAGAAGCCTGCCAGTCGACATAATTGTTTCTGAAACCGCCGAAATAAAATGTTGAGAAAGAGGAACTACGCTCGCCAAATGCCTGTCCGACACTGCTTCGAATCCAGAAGCTGGTGTTACGGATGCCAGGCACCAGCCATCCGAAGTGTTGCTCCGATATCAGCGAAGGATAAAGGTTTCCCTTCACAATATAGCTGTATGCTGTCACATCCCATTTATATCCTTTTTCATCTTCAACCCCGCCAAGCGAACGTCTTAATTTAGAGGTGCCGATCTCGGCAGTGATATTCTGGAAATTTTTTACTGATGTGGAAATATTCTGAAATTGTGGTAATACTTCCAAATCACCGAAGTGGACTAAATCGAAACTATAATGCCAGTTAAACGGAGCCTTTGCTGAATATGTTTTCTTGCGTCCCACCCCAACAGAATAGCCGGCCCGGCTTCGTTTCGAAGGACCAAAAAGGTCATAAAAGTCAGTTTTGTTATACGTTGCATTGAAGTTCCACGACCAATAATCCCATTGAATCTGTCCGTGGAATTTTTGTTTGTCGGGACATGCACTCCAGGGGGAAGCTCCGAGAAACAGATTCAGATTTGACAACCCGACCCTGTCGCGCCAATTGAGCCTGTAGCCCAGGGCAAAAGTCTCCTTATAGCCTGTAATGTCAGGAAAGGCTCCAGTGAGTAACATGTTTTTTAAAGGCGTATATGGAGCCTCTTCAGTCTTCAACGAATCAATATTCACCTTCGAGGCCGGAGCAAGTGAATAGGATTCTATCTCCGGATTCCTGTCGTGTGCAAGGTTGCCCAGGTAGTTAATGGAATTGGCATCAGTCACTACTCTGATTGGAATCATTCCGGGATGCATACCGTTACGGCTGAATTTAAGTACAAAAAGTGAATCGTTACCGATCTGCTGTGGCATAAAAAGCCCGCTTTCGTCATTCGATAACATTTCGAAAGATTTGTCATTCAACGAAATACGCCAGATATTGGAAACTCCGGTATAGTAGGAAGTCCCGATAAGGTAGCGGTCGTCGTTGGAGAACCGGAACTGTGTGAGTGTATTATCTTCTGATTTGTATATAGTTTCGAATTCTTTTATTCCTGTTTCGAGATCTCTGATGTTAAACATTACTATAGACTGTTCGCCTCTGATACCGGTAAGTGTGGCACTGATCTGATTGCCATTGTGCGATACCGCCAGGTCAAGCAGCGATCGGCCGAATTCTACCGTATATACAGGTTTTATTTGGGTGTAAGGTTCGGGTATTTTAACCAGGGTGGCATACCCGTTGTCGTGGCGTACACCCCAAAGACAACGGTCAACCGGGTTATACACAAGATTGCCGGTTCGTGAAAGCTCTACCAGTGTTTTTTTCTTTCCTGAAGCCACATCTAACTGCACAAGGCTACGGTATTTGCTGTTATGCTCAGTAAAAAAAATCTGCTTTTTTTCTGAATCATAAGCCAGAAAAGACACTGTGTAAAGCATCGGAGAATCCAGTACAGCAATCTTTTTTACTTTTCCTGTTTGAAGATCAAGTTCTGCTATTTGCGAAATATCTCCGGGATGATTGATGGCAGCGTAAACTTTCCGATCCTTTTCATCAAAGCCTATGTTCGAAAAACTACCTAATGGTTCAGGGGTTAGTGGTCGGAAATCCGACAGGGGATATTCTTTAATGGCTTTAATATTTGCCTTTTGGAAAGCGGTCTCGAATTGAATCCAATCCTGCCAGGCTTCCTTCACTGATTTGCCATATACTGTTTTAAACTGTCTGGCATAGAACCTTTTACTATCATCGGTCCGGGTATAAAGATCTTTGATTTTGCCTTCACCATACTGCTGAGCCAGGTAAGTGATAAACCGGGTTCCATACAGGTAAGCATTGGCTCCTACCTGGAAATCTATTGTGCTGCCCTCAGTCTCCAACCCGACTACTGAATAAAGTGGATACCCCTCATTAATTATGCTTCTGAAATACATCTCATCGTATGGGCCTAAAGCCCTGCCTAATCCACCTGAAGTCCATGTTTCAATATAACAGGCAATCCCTTCGTGGTACCACCGGGGCGCATACCACCTGGGCGTGGTGAGGTAACTCCAGAATGCTGTGACTGGCATTTTTTCGTCGCGCCTTACTTTGCCCATCAGGGCTTTGCGCCAAAACACATCCGTTTTGTTTGCTTTATCAGCCAGCACAATATGAGTAAGTTCGTGATTAAACAACCATTGAAAACGTTCGCTGGAAGGTGTAATGCTAAAAGCGTAATTAAAGGGAGAGATACCAAGCATAATCAGATTGATGGGCATGGTAATGGCTCCGCCATGTCCGTCATCTTCAAAATCGGTAAGCATTACGTAGGTCTTTTCATGCGGATAGTTCCAATGCAGCTTGTGAAAATTAAGTGCGTTGTGAAAGGTACGGGCAACATGGGGCATGAGATATGAGTAGCGATTGCCGAAATAAATCAACTCCATTTCATTTGTTCCGAAACGCGTGATTTTCTGACCCCAAAGCGTAATTGCTGTTCCCCCGAAAAGGAGAAACAGCAGTATGTACCTATTGAAAATGTATTTCATTAAAGAGGATTGGCAAGTGAGACTTTCGGGTTTGGTAGTATTCCTGTATTTCTAACAAATAGTTACAATCCCATTTTTCTGTCTTTAATAAAAGGGGTATAACATAAACAGTATTTGCTTAATCAAAACCCAGTTTCTCACTATCAAGAATCAGTGCCATTCCTCCTAATTTTTCAATATCCAGCAAAAGTCCACCACCTAACTTTTGCTCCGAACCCACCAGCAAAACATTGAGAGATTCACTATCTCCATATAAGGTAGATCCAAGACTTTCGATGTCGCCCCAGGCTGAGTTCAGGTTTTCCATATCAAAGATCACCATTTGTAAATTTTCACCATCAAGCAATCTGGTTCCTAATTTTTCAGCATCAAGTTTTAAGTGGGCATCCATATATGGTTTGAAATTGGCTTCAGCAACCAGTTTCTTCATACCTTCTTTATCGTTCATAAGTTTTTTCTTGTCCAGATAGGTCAATACAGGTTTATCCTGTGCCAGAATAGCCCCCTGCATCACATTTAATGCAAGAATATCATGTGTGTCTTTTAATTCATCATTGGCTTCACCCGGATTTTTCTCCATATACGAAGTGATGGCATCCATATAATTAAGCATCATGATATCATTGTTACGGATACGAATTATTGCATTTTGTGCCTGATTGAGGTAGGTGAGCATGGGTACATCTTCATTTTTATTGAGTGACGAAATCATGTTCAGTGCATTCAAAATATCAACTCTTGCAGGCTCAAGATATAGGTTAAAACACTTTAGTGCTGTGATTTCCGAATTGAAGTTGTCGAATTCAACGGCGGTAAGTGTTTTGCTCAGTAATTGGTCAATAGCCGATGATTTATTCAGAGATTGGTAGTAATAATACTGCAGGTATTTTTCGTACTGGTTACGTTTTACAGTGTCACTAACCAATTCGTTGCGAAGGAGAATGTCGTCCTCGGTAATCTTCACATTTCGGTAGCGATCAACCTTCCCGATAGTTCCGGCAAGGTCTTCAGTTGACGTTGAAAAGTTTTTGATGGCGAACCCAATGAACAATCCGACAACTAAGGCTACAATTGCTATAAGGCCAGTTTGAAGTAAAGTAAATTTTTTCATTTTGCGAAGTTTTTAAATTTGTGATTGATGTATCAGGTTAATAATCTATAGGAATTACATTCAGGGTTGTTGAAAGTTGGATTTTATTCGAAAAAAAGTTGTTTCGATATTATCACTGACTGATTTTGCAAAGCAGTTACAGTAAGAGCTGTTTTCGGATCACTCACTTTTTCGAAAATAATCTGGAAAGTGGTCCTGCCAGTAGCGGAGAAACTTACATTACCTGTATCGTAACTTGTTGACTTGTTGCCTTCAGCAGCAAGATAGCTGGCATTAGCAATCACCATTTCAGAATCATTATACGATATTTTGAACTGTAATTCGCTGCCAGTTTCGACAATAAAATTCAGGTAATGCATATTTTCGATTTGATATGGGATCATCCTGATGTTACTATTCGGGGTCGAATAGGAGATGCTCTGATTTGGATTAGCCGAAAGGCTTCCGGCAAGTGATTCAGTATTTCCGCCCGATTTACCCGGAATAAAAACCCATGTTAATGCCGATCCTATAAAGATACCGGCAAGCAAGATCATGGCAAAGCGAACAGGGAAAGTGGGAAAAAGATTTTCAACGGAAAATGTATTGGGGGAAAAAGATTTTGCAGTATTCGTTTTTGATTTAATCGTTTGCATTACTTTTTCAGTAACATCAATGGATTCATCAGTAATCCGGATTGAGTTCAACTGCTTTTCCAGTTCCTGAATCCGCTGAAATTCCCTACGTTCAGTTTCTGATTCTTCCAATAATTTGTCCAGTACGGCCTCCTCACCGGGCGCAATACTGCCGGTGATTCTGGCTTTTGCGAGTCGTTTAAATTTTCTTTTATTCAACCACATGGCATTTGTTTTTATTGGTATTCTGAAGTGTATTAAAAATAGCCTGTTTTTTCGAGGATTTCTTTTAACTGCAACCTTGCATCGTATAACCGCGACCGTACTTTTGTTTCAGGGATATCGAGAGCGAAAGCTACTTCCCTGTAGGATAACTGTTGATAGTATTTCATTATGATTACAGCCCTGGAGCGCACCTTCAACTGTTCAACGGCCATTTTCAGATGTATGTCATTGTATGCATCCCTTTCATTGTTTTCTGCCGACAAGTTGGCGAGATGTTCAATTCCCACAAAACTCCTTTGTCGTTTCATATGGCTGAGTGCTGTGTTTAAAGCAATACGATACAGCCAGCTGAAAAAACGGTACTCAAAACGAAATCCTGGCAGGGCTTCGTAAACCTTCACGAAAACATCCTGTGTGAGCTCTTCGGCGTCTTCCCTGTTGTGCAACATTCTGATAAAGAGATTGTAAACAGGCACCTGGTATTTATCTATCAGCAGTCTGTAAGCATTCACTGATTCATTCAGAACCAACCTGATAATATCATGGTCTTCGTCTGAATTCTGTTCGTTAGAACTTTCATTTTCCGGCTGAATGCCTGACTCACTTAATCCTTTATTCATAAAGTACTTTTTAGTTACCTGAAAGTTGGTATTAGGTGAAATTAATTTTTCAATTGATTCAGTTTCCACAGTTCACGGTGCTTCATCCTTATCAGTGGTTGCATTGCCAGCTCTCCCATCTTGCCAATTTGTTTTTGCAGATATTTTAGCTCGTTCAGTTTTGCACTGATATCGGGTTCTTCAACCACCGCTAATCCACTTTCTTTGAGCATGAGGTTCCGCTTTGCTTTGATTGAGAGTTCAAGATAAAGGCTGATATAACAGTATAAGTCAAGAATTACCTCCTGGCTAAAATGTTTTTTCAGCGAAATCAGGTAACTTCCCGCTTTGGTTCCCGAAAAAGATCCCTGCCGGATCATCCGCAGCATTTCTACTTCGTTGCCGAATTCTATTTCAAGCCAGTTCTGAAGTACAACAGTGCTTTTTTGAAATACAATAGCAAATAAAATTGGTAAAACTCCAAAAATCAGGGCTGTTTGTAAGTAAGGATTTAAGAAAAAATGATTGAAAGCGCTGTGAAGTACAAATCCTGCCAACAAACCAGGGATAACTGAAAGTATCATTGGCTTGTCGCGCTGAATGCCTCCGATAACGAGCATCGCAATAAGGGCTGTGCATCCGCCATGCATCAAAGCTGTTCCAAAGCCACGTAAAATCCATACCACCATTCCGGTTTCACTTCCCAGCCGGAGGAGGTAAACCATATTCTCGGCCAGGGCAAATCCCGTACCTGCGGCAAATCCATAAATCGCTGCATCGATTGCAAAACCTATCTTTTGTCTGTTTATCAGATAAATCACAATGGCAACTTTGGTGATTTCCTCAATTAAGGGGGCAACATACCTGCTGAACACTTCGAAGTTGAGTGAAAGTTGCATGCTCAGCCAGGTGTTCAGGTAATAGGATAGCAGGGCAGCTGTAAGGCCCCATAAAAGGCATAATACAATCGTTTTTTGTCGTACCAGCTTGAAACTGTCGAGCAGAAACAAACAAAACAGGAAAAGTAAAACCGGCAAAAAACTGAAAATAATTTTCATACAGAAACAGTTCTATATTACTTCCAAAAAGCCATGCCCTTCATGTGTTAAATATACAATCATTTTGATTAAGTACATATACTATTTACAGATTTTAAATTATATAGTAATAGAACTAGAAAATAGGGTAGTGAAACGCATTGCACGATCAGTATGAGTGTTTGACACATTCGCTCAGAGAAGCCTGCTAAGCCGGTTGCCCAATCAGGTGTTAGCTGATAATTCAGTCTTCTGAAGATTTATTATTTCATACAATCGTGTACTCCTGTCGTAATTAGTTCAAAATGAATGCCTTACAACAGTATCAATAAAAACACATATTTGGTATTGCGTACTATTAAAAAAAACTACTTTTGCTGTCGATATGAATATAAATTCTAAACGAAACAAATCAATCAATTCTATGAAAAGACTATTTTCAACTCTGAGTTTTGTAATAATCTCAGCATCCTTTTTTGTAGCCGGCTGTTCGAAAGTAGAAGATCCGATTCTTCCGACCATTACCTTCAAACAGGATGCCGGATATGTATCAGCTAACACTGCTGCTAATTATGGTGATACACTTAATTTTGGTATCACCGTTAAATCGAATGGTACTGATAACCTTGCAAAATTTCAACTTTTTGCAAATGATCAGCAGTTGCTCGATTCCACAATCAATTTAGCAAATTTTACAATTGATTTCGTTACAACGAAATCGGTTCTCGATAAGGATGTATGGAAATTTGTAACCACAGATATTGCCGGTAATACCAAAACAGACTCCATTGTTGTCACAGGAAGCTTTGGAGAGATATTTATATATAGTTCCAAAACTTTGGGCGCTCAAAACAATACAACTGAAAAGGGCTTTATTTCGTACAGCAACAGTACGGCAACACAATACACCCAGGATGAAGCATTCAGTCACCAGGCCGATATCGATATGTTCTGCTTCTATGAAAACACGGCTACCAGTGCAAATATGATGACGCTGGCTGCTCCTGGCTCCAACATCAAAGGGATTTTCCCCGGAGCAACATCACCTGAGTTGTATACTGATAAAAACATCACCTTCTTTGTGAAAACGACGTTATCAGCCGCTCAGTTCGATGCTGTTGCCAATGATGCAGTTATCAGGGCTTCATATGATCCTTCAAAACAATTCAAAAAAGCCAAACTGCTTACCGCTGGCGACGTTTATGCGGTCAAACTACAATCAGGTAAATATGGCCTTGTTAAAGTAATTGCTGTTGATGGAACAGAAGCTGGTACCTTACAGATATCAGTAAAAATCCAAAAATAAGAATGGCTGATTTATTACAATTGGTTTGCAAAAAGTCACACAATCCTTCAAAGGGTGTGTGGCTTTTTGCCCTGATTGTGATGGGAATCTCCATATATTTCTATTCCTGTAAAAAAGATGAACCTACCGGCAAAGCCAATCTGATACTTAAAACAGGAACTTCCTATACGGCCAATGGTGCAAGCATACCGGTAGGCGGAAAAATCAAAATCGGAGTCCTGGCTTCTGGTGCTGGAGTTCCACTTACCTATATCCGTATCGACAGGATTAGCGGTGACGATACTTTGACCCAGCTCGATCGTGGGTTTTATGCCGGCACCGAAGGCCTTGATGCTGATTTCTCATTCTCAAAAGATACATCAGCTGTTGAACTATGGCGAATCGTGGTTATGAACGCAGACCGGGATACCGCTGTTAAAACATTACTTGTGCTGAGAGGATCCGGAACTGCCTATGGGCCGATTCATAGTTTCAGTTCGATTAAATTTGGTCTGCAGAGTAATATTTCCTCTGGCCATTTTGTCGATATTCATACAGGAAATGTTTTCGATCAAACAACTATTGCCGGTCATGAAAGTGAGATCGATGTTATTGCTTATTATTACATTACTTCCGGTCTTTCGTCTCCAACTTTTACTTGCCCGGGATACACAGCAGCCGTAGCTTACTACCCTCAAATGGCCGGCTGGACAGTAAAAAACAATATATTGTACGACTACCAAACCAGCGATAACAACCTTGTGTCTACAGGTCAGTTTGACTCAGCAACGAACGACAGCCTGCTCGTAACTTCATTTAAACCCGAAAAAGTAAGCGGAAACTGCAAATATGGCTATACCGGAAAGGTAATTCCTTTCAAAACTCAGGAAGGCAAGTATGGGATGATCAAAGTTCTGTATGCTGACGAAAAGGAAGATGGAATTATGGAAATGGCTGTAAAAATCCAGAAGTAAATCAACTGAATTGTTTTGAAAGCCGTTTATAATCGGGTGGCATTGAGGATAAACAAATAACAGAAAATGAATAATAAGGGAAGTGTTCAAAGGATAATAAACTCAAAAGGGATCTCTGGTCGCTTTATTTTTCTGTTATCCACAATCCTGTTTTTCTCTTTATCCTCGAATAATAAGGTTTCAGCTCAATCATGTATCAGCGGGCAGGTGGTAAATTCTACTACACTTGAACCCATAGCTGATGTAAGTATCGTTATTGCAGCTTCGGGATCAGGAACCATTACCGCCAAAGATGGAAGCTATCGCCTGTGTAATCTGCCTGCTGATTCAGTACTGATTACATTTAGCTACATGGGTTTCGAAACTTTCATTTACAGAATCAAACTACGTGCCGGTGAAAACCAACTTCACTTAATGTCACTACATCCCAAAGCGATAGCACTTGATGAACTTGTAATTACAGCTACACGTACCGAAAATCTGATTCTGAACACTCCGGTACGGGTAAACCTGATATCACCCAAAATGTTGAAGAGTGTCCCTATGGAGAATATTGATGAAGTACTGAAGTATGCTCCGGGAATAAATTACAGCAGACCTTTCGGGATATACAGCACCAAAGGTATAGTTGCCATGCGTGGCATGAGCGGCAAGGAGCAGGGTCGCGTACTTGTGCTGATTGACGGAGTTCCTATCAATAAGTCGGACGGAGGCACAGTGGACTGGAATATGATTGATTTAAATTCGGTACAAAAAATAGAAATCACCAAAGGAGCCGGTTCTGCTATTTATGGTGGCAATGCCATGGGTGGAACTGTCAATATCATTTCGAAAACACCCGATAGCAAAGCATTCCTTGATGCTTCCATTGAATATGGAACGTATAATACAATTGGTGGCAGGGTAGGTGCGGGAGGGGAAATAAATACCGGCAATCAAAAGAACTCATGGTACTGGATGGCTAAACTGTCGGCAAAGCAAAGCGATGGCTATATTTCACAGTCAGAGGCTGATGTGAAAGCAAATCCCTTTATAATAAAGTCGAATATGAAGGAAGCCGGTATTAACTTTAAAACAGGCTATTGCATCGCAGGGAATCATACGGTTGAGGCAATGGTCAACTACTATAACGATAAGCGCGGCACCGGCGAAAAAGTCTATCAACCCGAAGGCAACACCACCGATCATGATTCGTATGGAATGATTGTAAATTACCGGGGGCAGATAAAAAGTCTGAAACTGGCTTCTTCTTTATACAGTTTAACCGAGAATTATAAAAAAGTTAACGAGTATAAAAAAGATGATTACACCTGGTATAATGTATTATCCACCCGTAGAGATTATGGATGGTTTACCACGTTGACCATTGTCAGTGGAACGCATCAGCAGATAACAGGCGGATTCGATCTGAAAAACGGCAGCGTGGATGCATACGATAAGTATTTTACGTCAACCGATATTGTGTACAACAAGGGTAAAATGAACACCTACGCTTTGTTTGTACAGGATGAAATCAAACTATTGAATGAAAGGCTTAGATTCATTACGGGTCTCAGGTTCGATATGGCGTCCTTCTATGATGGATCATTCCGTATCGAAAGCCCTTCGATGGAAACAGAGTTTATGATTGGATACCAGGTTCCGGATATGCCGGTACAGAATTGGAATGCATTAAGCCCAAGACTTTCAGCACAATATAAATGGAGTGATAACACCCGTATATATGCAATGTATTCGCGTGGTTTCCGGCCTTCGGTGCTTGATGATCTATGCCGTTCGGGAAGGATAAAAGGCGGTTCTAAAATTGCCAACCCTTCAGTAAAACCTGAATATCTGAATAATTATGAAGCCGGGTTTGACCTGAAACCAACTTTAAAATCTGTATTTTCGGGTTCGGTTTACTATTCAAGGGGTAAAGATTTTCAGTACTATGTCAGCAATGGCGAAACCATAGATATGGGATTTGGAGAAAGACCGGTTTTTATCAGAGCCAACATCAGCGATGTAGAAATGTATGGTGTCGAAATGGAATTTCGGTATGATATACTGCCATCACTGAGTGCTTTTGCCAATTATGCATACACCCATTCGACCATACTCGATTATCATAAAATTGCAGGCAACGATACCATTGACCTGGCCGGGAAATTCCTTACCGATGTACCTGAACATATCTTTACGTTCGGGGCTAACTATAGCAACCGTATCGTAAACACAAGCTTGTATGTGCGTTACAACAGCTCAATGTACATTAACGATCAGAATACCTGGGACGAGATAATCAGGTCGGAGAAGTATCCGGCTTATACAACTGTCGACATGAAACTCTGGAAATCCTTTAAAAAGCATTATAAAGCCTCAGTGAATATTCAGAATATGCTCAATGTAAAGTATTACGACAGCAAATATGCGGTTTGTCCCGGACGGTTTGTAACAGCTGAAATTGCAGTGAATTTCTGAGCGTCTGCACACCCGCAGGGTGTCTGACGTTTCACACATTTTAAAACCCAATCCAAAATGAAAACAATTCCATCTTTTCTTACAGTGCTTATTCTGTTTTCAACTTTAATTCTGAAAGGCCAAACCAACGACTTTTACGATGATGCCGAAACCATCGCATTAAAACTTTCGGCAGTGGAAATACTGGGAGAAATATCCAATCCAGGCAGTATAAAAATGGAAGCACTGCCAATCCGGTCAGTTATTGTTAAGGAAACTCTGCTTCAGGACGGGAAAGATAAGTTTATAGGTGCATATCGTTACGATGGCTATTCTCTTTACGATATACTGAATCTGGCCATTCTGAAAAAGAAGAATGAAGCTGATTTTGCTCCGATTATCGACTTATACGTTGAAGTAGAAAATGATAAAGGAGAAAAAGTGGTTTTCAGCTGGGGCGAACTCTATTATCCGATTCATCGCCATGAAATTATTATCGCAACCCGTGTTGCCCGCATTGTCCCTTCAAAAACAAAGGATTTATGGCCACTGCCGACTGATTCAAAGCTTGTAGTAGCTTCCGACCTGCTTACACATCGTAACATCAGCAACCCGACCCGTATCACTGTGAAATCGTATTCCGGCAAATTCGATATTGTAAAAGGCATGAGTCCTATGAACAGTAAGAGCTTTACGATTTCGGATGAGCTGAAGAAACTGGATGAAATCAGTACTTTACCTGCTCAACAGCCCTTGTTAACTTATCCGGCGGTTTTTTATGGAAGAGGTCGTGGTATTCACGGAACTACGCCCTTTACAGGTGTTTTACTGAAGAATCTTTTGACAGCACATTTCCCTGAAAATGAAAAAAACCTGAAATCAGGGATGTTTGTTATTTCCGGTAAGGATGGGTATCATGCCACTTTTACTTACAGTGAACTAATGAACAGGAACGACCAGGCTGAATTCCTTTTGATTGCAGTCGAAAAAGGAACTGATGGAGGTGATTTCCAGGTATATCCGGCAGCTGACTTTTTCTCTGACAGAGCAATCAGGTCAGTCGAATCGGTTCGGTTTGTGAATGTTGGGAATTAGAAGATCTTACATGAAGGATTATACTCAGATTTTCCGGGTGTTTGGTTATAATTGTTTAAAATTAATCAGGATGAAAATTAAGCTGGGTTTAAGTGGTCTGTTTTTTATTTTAATCCTGCCTTGCAGTATTTTTTTAATGTCCCAGAAACAGATTAACGACGTTTCCGGTGAACTTATAATTTTTCATGCAGGGAGTTTATCTGTTCCTATAAAACATATTTCTTCAGAATTTAACAGGATTTATCCCCAAGTTAAAATTCTCAGCGAATCAGCCGGGTCCGTGGCTTCGGCACGAAAAATCACTGACCTCCACAGACCCTGCGACATCATAGCTTCGGCCGATTATTCGGTGATTGACAAAATGCTGATTCCGGCGTATGCTGATTGGAATATTAAATTCGCATCAAATGAAATGGTAATTGTTTATACCGGTAAAAGCCGTTACTCTGCAACCATCAATTCGCTGAACTGGTACGAAACTTTAATGAAACCTGATGTTGCGTTCGGAAGGGCAGATCCTGACAGCGATCCATGTGGTTACCGTACCATTATGATGCTTCAACTGGCAGAAAAGCACTACAAAAAAACCGGTCTGGCCAGGAATATTATGGGAAAAGATCAGGAATACAACCGTCCGAAGGAAGTTGACCTGCTCGCTTTGCTCGAATCAGAAAGTATAGATTATATTTTCATCTATCGCTCTGTTGCCATACAGCACAATTTAAAGTATCTGGTACTTCCTGACCAGATTAATCTGAAAAATCCGGCATTTGCAGCACTTTATTCAACCGCAAAAGTTGAAATTAATGGAAGTAAACCCGGTACGAAAGAGATAATGAGTGGCGAGCCTATGATTTATGGTGTCACAATCCTGAGAGATGCACCCAATAAAGCGGCAGCAGCTGCTTTTGTGGCTTTTATGCTTTCGAAGAATCAGGGAATGAAGATTATGGAAAAGGACGGACAGCCATCCGTAATACCCATGCCGACCCGGAACTTCGATAAGTTGCCGGCAAAACTGAAACCTTTTGCCACGAAAAAATAATTAGATTATTTTTACATTTTTGCCTCAACTGATTAAGCTATGCAAAGGTATTCCTCATTCCAGCTGATATTTTTATTCCTGGGTGCATTGCTTCTGCTTTTTATACTTGCCCCACTACTGGGAATGTTTTTTGCAACACAATCTTCCGAATTGGTTGATACCTGGCGCGAAGCAGAGGTGAGGCAAAGCATATGGCTCACTTTATGGGTTTCTATGGCTGCTACACTTATATTTGCTTTTGCGGCTATCCCTTTTTCGTTCCTGATGGCTCGTAAGGATTTCCCATTGAAAAGACTGGTAACAGGTATTATTGATCTTCCGGTCGTGATCCCTCATTCAGCTGCCGGAATAGCCATATTAGGTTTTGTTTCGCGCAATTCAGTACTTGGCAAAGCAGGTTCTGCTGTAGGGCTCGATTTCGTCGGGCATCCTGCCGGAATAGCTGTAGCAATGGCATTTGTAAGCATTCCTTATCTGGTAAATGCTGCACGCGACGGGTTCCTTGCTGTACCCCTGCGCCTCGAAAAAGCAGCATTTGTACTTGGAGCTTCTCCGGCAAGGGTGTTTTTTACTATTTCTCTTCCGTTAGCCTGGCGGAATATTGTTTCAGGTCTGATACTGATGTTTGCCAGGGGAATGAGTGAATTTGGTGCTGTTATAATTGTTGCGTATCATCCTATGATCACCCCGGTTCTTATTTTCGAGCGGTTTGGTGCTTTCGGACTTAAATATGCCCGACCTGTTTCGGTGCTTTTCATCCTTATTTCATTGTTGGTTTTCATTCTGCTTCGTGCCCTTTCGCGTGAGAAAAACAAATCAGACTGAGTATGCTCGAACTTAAAAATATATCACTCAGCAACCCGGGATTCAGTTTGAAAAACATCAGTTTCAAAGTGAATAAAGGCGAATATTTTATACTGCTGGGAATGTCGGGTGCAGGCAAATCAATGCTGCTCGAAATGATTGCAGGGCTTACCATTCCTGATAGTGGAGAGATTCTGCTGAACAACAGGAATATTGAAAAGTGCAAACCTAATGAACGTGAAGTGGGATTGGTCTTTCAGGATCATGCCATTTTCCCGCATCTTTCTGTTTCGGCTAACATTGGTTATGCCCTCAAACGAAAGGTATTAAACTATTCGACGAAACTTGATCAAATTAGATCCATTGCTGAAAGAGTGCATATTCAGCAACTTCTGGACCGGCAGCCTTCAACATTATCAGGGGGCGAACTTCAGCGGGTCGCCCTGGCCCGCACACTGGTCCAGAAACCCGAAGTCCTTCTGCTGGACGAACCTCTTGCAGCTATCGATACCAAACTCCGGAGCGAAATCCGTTCCCTGCTCAGGCAGCTCAACCGCGAAGGACAGACCATTGTGCATGTAACTCATGATTTTGATGAAGCAATTTCGTTGGCACATCGTATAGCTATCATCCATGAAGGCAAAATCATACAAACTGGTACACCCGAAGAGGTTTTCGGTTCACCACGATCAGAATTTGTTGCCCATTTTGTGGGAATCCGCAACTTTTTTAAAGTAAAACTGACTGAAAGTGAGACAGGTTGCCTGGCTGAACTGGCAAATGGATTGAAAGTGTCTTCAACTCAAAAATCAGCTTCCGGCGAAGGCTACCTGATGATTCGGGGTGAAGATGTAACATTATCGGCCGAAAAATACGCAGGCAGTGAACTGAATAATTTTGAGGGAAAAATTATTGAAGTTGCCGGTTCAAGAACAGGCGTCGACATTACTGTGGATATAGGTGTTCCTGTGCATGTAAGTATTGCCAGAGTGGCTGCAATAAATCAAGGTCTAACTGAAGGAATATCAGTTTGGTTGCACTTTATGGCTTCAGCGGTAAATATACTCCCGATCAAGTAAAGCCGTTTGATTAAGATTAATATTTTCTGGAGTAAAATCTGCAATAAGGCATTGTGTTGAATTTATCAGGAAGTACCTGCTCAGGGAGTGGAAATAAAATGAAAATGTCAGGTTTAAATCTGTATGTAGGTTCGAATAAGAAAAATTGTAAACGCATTAATTTGCATCCCATCAGTAGTGGAGGGAAAAAGTCGCGCCCAGATCAGTCGCGCGCTTACAAATGCTAAGTACCGGGTTTTACAAATGAGAGCGAGTGTTAAAAATATATACTTATTGCACCTGTGAGAATGGAAACCAAAAGCATAACAAGTGTTGTGGCAACAGCCCATTTTAGTGTAAATCGTTGATGTGCTTCAAAACTAACACCTGCCAGTCCAACCAGTAAGTAGGTGGATGCAACCAGGGGGCTCAGCATATGGACTGATTGGCCAAGAAGTGAGGCTCGGCCGATTTCGACAGCAGGAACACCGAAATGGGAAGCCGTTACAGCTGTTAAAGGAGCAATGCCGTAGAAATAAGCATCATTACTGATGAAATAAGTGAAAGGCATTGATGTTAAACCTGTAATAACAGCCATATTCGGACCCAATGAGTCAGGAATAATATGAATGAAACTTTGCGCCATGGCATCCAGCATGCCGGTACCCGAAAGAATACCGGTAAAAATGCCGGCCGCAAACACCATCAATCCTACTGATAGTGCACTTCCGGCATGTGCCGACAATTTTTTCCGCTGTTCTTCAATGCTTGAAAAATTGAGGATCAGGGCAATTGCAAGGCCTATCATGAAAGTGATGGCGATAGGGAATAATCCTGAAACCAAAGTAACAATCAGGGAAACTGTTAACAACAGATTGGTAAAATAGATTTTTTTATTCTTGATTTCTTTACTCTCAGGCACTTCTATATTTACTACACCAAGACGTTTTCGCTCTTTTATTCCAAATATATATGCAACAAACAAAACCCATACAATCGAAGCCAACATGCTGGGGATAATTGGGTTAAAGAGCTCGGTAGGCTCAAGGTGTAAAGCACTCAAACAACGCGCATTTGCACCGGTCCAGGGCAGTTTGATCATAATTCCGACGCACAGGGTCAGGATGGCAGTTAAAATCAGGGGATTTATTTCAAGTCGCTTGTAAACCGGAAGCAAAGCACCTACAATGATCAGGTAAGTTGCAGCACCATCACCATCTAATGCAACAATCAAAGAAAGTATACAAGTACCCATGATAACTTTTAAAGGATCTCCTTTTGCAACTTGTAATATCTTAATTATCAATGGCTCAAATAGCCCCACTTCGAACATAATTCCGAAATACAAAATGCCGAACATGAGCAAAACGCCTGTTGGAGCAGTAGCCTTAAGACCATCTTCCATCATTTTGCCTAAATCAGAGGCGGAGCTGGCAAATAGCCCAAACAAAATTGGGATAATGGTAAGAGCTACCAGAGGAGAAAGCCGCCTGGTCATGATCAAACTGATAAAAGTGGTAATCATTCCTAAGCCTAATAACGTCAGCGTTGTTTCGCTCATAGTTTTTGTATCGTATTTTGTGCAAGAACGTACAGTTGTGAAGCATCCTGGCAAAGCAGTGTTTGTTCTATTTTACAAGCTAAAAGAAAGAGGTAACCGTTTAGCTGATAAACGGTTAACCTCTGTCAGTTTCACTTAATCATCAATCAACCAGATCTGCTGTTTTATTGATACTAAAAGCTTCTCAATGAACGGCAAATCTTTTTCTTAAATGGACTTATTCGTAATATGAGTAGGTATAAATTTCTGACCAGCCATCACCGGTACGGGTAATTTTCGATGGCCTGCTCTTGGTATCAAACTCATAAGTTATAGTTGTTCTTTTCTTAGGATCGGTATTACGAGGATCCCAGTAATCGAGGAAATCAACAAGTTTTTTACTTGGTTTACCAAACAGGTTTCCAACTGGCAATGTATTATTATCGACCATACAAGCCTGGTGTATGCTATTCACATTATCACCGATAGTATAGGTAAACTCCTTTATTTTCTTCACGGTAACACCATCATCATCAAAGGTAGTGTGTTTCATTATGTTGCCATTTGTGATGACGGCTTCCATTTTTAAATGGTCAGCTCCACCCCAATGCTCAATTATTTTTGTGAGGAATCCATCACTGTTATACTCGTATGCTGCATACTCGCCTCCGCCCCAATCTTCTTTGGTAACCATACCCTGGGCATTGATATCGTAAGTGGTTGCTGAAGTGCCTTTGGTTATGGTTAGTTTACCTGAAACTGAGTAATCGTAAGTGATAGTTTTGTCGAGAACATCATTCCAGAAATCATCAATCCGGCTGATTTTTTTAGTTGTACCATCATAAATAAACTCATATTTCTCAACGCCATCAGTGTAAACAACACCGATTGTTCTAATGAGAGAAGGTGTTGTAAATGTAAGGTCGGTACCATAAGCAGTACCTTCGGCATTGGTTGCATAAGCCCTTACATGATAGAGAGTACCCGGAGCTAAGCCGCTGATGGCACTGGTAAACGAACCTGTTCCGGTTCCGTCAGATGTTTTTGAATCGGCAGTTGTTGGATTAGCAGCAGTACCCCAGCAAACGCCGCGGGCGGTAACTGCTGAAGTTCCCTCGGAGGATATTTCGCCACCGGAAGCAGCAGCGGTTTCAGTAACTGATGTTACTGTGGTTGTACTCACAGTCGGAGGATTGGTATCCTTCTTGCAAGCTACAAATGACATAGTGGCTAAAGCTACCATCGTCAGGAAATACAATTGTTTTTTCATTTTGAGTTTGATTTAGGGTTAATAATTATATTGAGGTTAAGAAGTTTATTTATTTCCAGCCAAAATAATCATGGCCAAACCTGCAGTAAAGAGCAAAAACATGAATGCTAATAAGGTATTAACTTGCTTATTGGCACCTTTAAATTCTTTCCAGATAAATACGCCCCAGAAAGCACCTATCATAGTAGCTCCCTGCCCCAGGCCGAACGAAATGGCATATCCGGCCTTATTGGCTGCCAAAAGGCTTAACGAGGTTCCTAAAGCCCATACCATGCCCCCGATAACACCTGAAAGGTGGCTTCGGAAGTTGCCTTCAAAATACTGTTTGAAATTGACAGGTGTTCCTTCGATTGGCTTTTTCATAAGGTATGTATTGAATAAGAAATTGCTTATTACAATACCGATTACAAAGAAGAAGAAAGCAGCGTAAGGAGTAAGTTTCCCGGCTTCGGATAATCCGGCTGAGGTAGCTTCAGGGTCAGTAGCAATAGAGCTTGCCACAAACCGGAAAAACCAGGCCATTAAAAACCCTGCTGATACCGAAAGCAGGATTCCCTTTGTTGATGCTTTCTTATTACTAATGGCATGTTTCTTATACGCTAATGCATCCAGAATGATAGCGACAACCACAATACCCACTCCTATAAAAAGGAGCATTGGATCGCCTTTAGGAGTAGCAATATAATTAATAAGTACACCCAGGACCATTGCGATGCCAACACCAACCGGGAAAGCAATAGCCATACCGGCAACGGAGATGGCAGCTACCAACAGAATATTGGAAAGATTAAAGATTATCCCACCTAAAATAGGGTTGAGGATACTGGAATTGCTGGCTTGTTTAATACTTTCGACAAAGCCCATTCCTATGCTGCCGCTACTCCCGAAAGTGAAACCAAAGAGCAGGGAAAACAGCAGTATCCCGATCACGTAATCCCAATAAAAGAGTTCGAAACGCCAGCTTTTGGCGGCCATTTTCTGTGTGTTAGCCCACGATCCCCAGCAAAGCATGGTAATAAAAGTGAGAACAACTGCCAATGTGTAACTACTTACGATAAACATGGTTTTTAGTTTTAGTTAGTATTGATTTGGGTGAAAATTCATGTTAATTTTTGTCTGAAATCCACAGTTGGAAGTCGGAAGAATGCTTGCAACATATTTTATGATGTGATCACGAGTTTTGTCAAATAATATTTTTTAGCTCTCATTCTGTTTTTCCCCTTGCCATTAGTAATTGATTTTATAAATTTTTTGCGCCTTGCCTCAATTCCTGACTCCAGATTTCCGTTTCCAGATTCCAGTTTCCCGATTCCAGTTTCCCGATTCCAGTCTCAATTACCTATGAAATCTTTTTGCTGTATAAGCAATAATTTCAGGCAATCCTGTCAAAAACCATTCAAACCCACCTTTTCCTTCTTTCACCCGGTATTCGTGCTGTAACTCTTCATCACGCATAAGCATATGTATTTTTCCATTGCCCTCGTAGTAATTTCCTTTGTCGGGTGCGAGTATAAAAAAGGAAGTTCGTTCAAGAGTTTTTTGACTTGTTGCTGAAAGCAGACCCGAAAAACTATCATACGAAATGCAGGCATCAGCAAGAATGCAAGTGCTGAATTGCTCCTGGTTGACGACCAGATTGCAAGCTTCAGTTGCTTTATCCTGGTATGCTGCAACGGCACGAAACCTATATCCTTTGCGGATTCTCAGATTTTCTTCAAGTTGGGGAAGTGCTGTTTTTAAATGTATACTTGTGTTTGCTGGCAAAAATACCAGCAGCATAGGGCTGAGGTTGTTTTTCCCGATTTCCAGGTTTACACCGGAAGATACCAGGTGTAACTGCTCCAGTGTAAAATCGCCGGCAAAATATATTACAGGATAAAGACGGTCGGTTTGTTCGTAATCGGCGGGTAAAAAAGCGTAAACCATTTCGTTATTTATAGTCAGTGTTTTGAAATGAACTTCGCTCTGCTGGCTGATTACAGATGGTTTTATAATATCACCGCGGTAAGGTTTTCCTTCAAACCCATCGCTTATAAACCTTAGTGCATCAGGTAGTGCCGAACACCAGTACTGGAAACTATGACCACCATCGCGTACACGAAATTCATGGGGGATATTCAGGCTGCGCATCAGTATATGCAACTCCTCATTGCTGCGGCAAAGGGTTTGCTCCTTATCGCCGTTATCAATGTAGATATTCAGTTTCTGAATTTCAGCGGAAGTCATTTGAGGGAAAAGGTGAAAAGGACAATTCTGCCTGTAATACGGTGTGATGCGATCCTTTCCCGTAAGTCCGGGCTCTCCAAACAAGCGTCCCCACTGTTCATCCCAGCCGGAAGCATCTTCTGTCATATACTGTTCATCGGTACGGATCGAAATACTCAGCGGAACTGTTGTACCAAAGATATCCGGATGCTTGAGGTGCAGGATTAAAGCTCCGAATCCACCCATAGAATATCCCATCAGCGCCCGATGCTGCCTGTCGGCAAGTGTGCGGAACATGCTGTCGACATGTGGAATCAGCTCTTTTACAAACATATCCTGGTACAAAAATGTGCCTTTATAATCGTTTACATAATAAGTTCTGAAGCCTTGAGGCATCACAAAAATCATGGGAACAGTATTGTCGTTTTCGGTTGATTTATCGGCATACTGACTGATTTGTCCGTATTCGAGCCACGAGGTTTCGTCGTCGCCCAACCCATGCAGAAGATAAACAACCGGGAATGACTGTTTTGTGTCATAATAATTCTTCGGCAGACAAACTGAAAACTTTACATCCTGATTTAGTATACGGCTATGCATCACCATGCTTTCCATAATGCGCAAACCTGATGCTGAAAGTGAATTACATATCAGAAGGATGCAAACAAAAAACAATAATGCAGTTTTATTCATTTCTTAGTTTTTAAGATGTTCTTTCATAAAAGCAGCAGATTCGCTAAGACCATTAATAAACGATTGATGCGAAGAAATCCCCTGTCGTACCCGGTATTCATGATTTATGTGGTTATGTCTTAAACTCATATAAAGTGAATGATAAGCATTGTAATTAACCCCCTTGTCACATATATCAAGGTAAAAATTCACATCAGGATTGGAGGCATAGGCATCTTCAGGAATATCAGCATCAAAAAGCAGGCAGGCATTTATGAATTCAGCGCAAACAGGAATAATTTCATAAGCCTGCAAACCTGCCTTGCGATTTCCTAATAGAATGGTATGCCTGCGATCAGCAATAGTGCGATACTTTGCTCGAACCTGGCTAAGAATTTGCAGCAGATCAGCCGCTGTAATTTCTTCGGTTTGTAATGGGATTTCAACTAGTATTGAAGAGGGCAACTTGCTTCCGCTCATAAGCGTATTGAGAGTTGAAAGCAAATTTTGCGATTCCAGGTCTTGTGTTGCCGCATTGCAGTCATGAAGCGAAAGGACTACCGCATAACGGTTAGTATCAGCCTGATAGGTTGCAGGCACTACTACAGTATATTCTAATTCAGATCCTTCGAGCTGTTCGGAAAAAGTACGTTCAGCCGGAACTGTTGCTCCCGGATCAAAAGCTGCCCCTTCATCAGGGTAAGGAATATTCTGTACAGCATAGCTGATAAACTTCATTGCTTCGGGCAATGATTTATGCCAGTAATCCCAGCTATGGCCACCGTTCCGCACACGGTATTCATGATCAATGTTAAAATTGCGCAATTGGTTATGAAGCAGGTTATTGGGCTCCGAAAGATTCTCTTCGTCATCGCCGCAATCGAAAAAATAATGCTGACCCTGCAAGGAAATATCACCTTCTATTTTGAAGAAATAGAATGGATTATTGGCTTTATAATAATCTGTTAACCTGCCAGTCCCTGATGCACCAATACCACCAAAAATGGATCCCCATTGCGAATCCCAACCGGATTGCGGTTCGCTCATATATTGCTGATCGGTACGATACGACATGCTTAAAACCACGCCGGTTTGAAATATAGCCGGGTTTTTAGCCGGTAAAATCAAAGCTCCATATCCGCCCATCGAAAAACCCATTACCGCCCGGTTCTGAGGATCTTTTACAGTACGGAATAGGGAATCAATAGCCGGAACCATTTCCTGCACCAGCATATCCATGTAGGGATAATTCCCGTTGTATTTGTTTACGTAATAGGTGTTGAAACCTTCGGGCATTACGTAAATCATGGGAACGGTTACGGATGCACTGGCATCAACATAATACGAAATCAGCCCGTAATTATACCAGGCAGTTTCGTTATCGCCCCAGCCATGGAGCAGGTAAACTACAGGATAGTTGTTGTTCATGCTGTCGTAGTCTTTTGGCAGCAGCACGGCGTAGGCAATGTCACGGTTCAGGATGTGGCTTTTTATCGACTGATCTTTCAACAGTCTTACAAATTTAACAGTGTCAACAGGAGGATCAGGAGTGATAGGGGCTGGTTCACGCTCACAGGAAGTCAGTCCCACTGATAGAGAGATGATTGCGAGGAGTAAAATTGGTAAGTGTTTTAAGTTCATTTTTGTTTTCTTTACTCACCGGCATGAAGTCCGGAGTTATGCTATGTTCCGTCCCTACTGGACTTTTTTTCTTTCACCGGACTGAAGTCCGGAGTTATGCTATGTTCCGTCCCTACGGGACTTTTTTCTTTCTTTCACCGGACTGAAGTCCGGTGTTACAATTTCGTCCCTACGGGACTTTGCTGCTTACTTTTCAAAGCCGCAGGCTGGTGTTACAATATGTTTTGTCCCTACGGGACTGTGAGTTTCATTCCCCAGAGCCGTAGGCTCGTTTTGATTTGTAAGGAGGGACATTAGTCTATCCTGTATGCAAAGTACTCCAAGCAGTGAGAGCCGTAGGCTCGATCCATCTTTCCGAACCGCATCCTGATTAAGTTTAACAAGTTCATCTCAGATCAACTCTTCAAAAATGTATTGCTCATCATAAGGGATTTGAAACTTTTCTAAGAAATCAAGATACTCCACTTTAAATGTTTCTTTTTTATGATGTATTTCCTGATTTGAAATATACCTGTATACATTTCCAATGTGTGAATGACTGTAAGAAAAAACTCCATACCCCTCCTGCCACTCGAACCGGCTATTTGTTAGCTTATGATCATTAATATATTTTGATGATTTTGCTTTAATCGTTTTCATTAACTCAGAGATTGAAACGACAGGCTTTAATCCTATAAAACAGTGAATATGGTCTTCGACGCCATTCACTATTATTGTTTTGCAACCGGTTTCATTTATCAGATTACCAAGCACACCCAGTAATGTTGGCCGCCAACTTTTGTCAATTACTGCATTACGATACTTGACCGCAAAAACGACTTGTATATATACCTGGTGATACGTGTTAGCCATTATGCTTTGTTTTTAGTTTCTCTGGTCTTTCTTACTTAAGCTTGTTAATAACCGGACTGAAGTCCGGTGTCAATATGCTTCGTCCCAACTGGACTTTTTTTTTCACCGGACTGAAGTCCGGAGTTATGCTATGTTCCGTCCCTACTGGACCTTTTTTTCACCGGACTGAAATCCGGAGTTACAATATGCTTCGTCCCTACGGGACTTTTATGCTTACTTCTCAAAGCCGCAGGCCTTGTGTTTTGTTATACACCGGATTGAAGTCCGGAGTTATAATATGCTTCGTCCCTACGGGACTTTTATGCTTACTTCTCAAAGCCGCGGGCCTTGTGTTTTGTTATACACCGGACTGAAGTCCGGAGTTACAATATGCTTCGTCCCTACGGGACTTTAATCACTTCTCTTCATAATTTTTTCCTTTTAATCCTCAGTGTGATGGCATTAAATGATTATTTATTCGTATTTGTTTCAGGATCAAATTCTTTGTTTGGCGAATCGCTGTAAACCACGTAGGATTTGAAATATATCCTGAAATCAGGATTTTGATTCACCCATTTTATTTCAATGTTATGGTCGCCGTTTTTTAATAAATACTTGTGATAGATATCGTACTTGCGAACGATATAATCGTAAGGCATTTTTACCTGATCTGTTTTTACTCCATCAATGTACACATCAAGCAAAGCAACGAAATCACTTTTAGCTATACCACACTGGCTTTTTACATTCCCCAGAACTACAATTCCGTTGCCGGTAAAACTCAGCTTTAAGCTTTCATCCAGATAATCCCTGCGCACCAGTAATTCTTTGGTTGGATACATTCCTTCGAAGGATTGCTCGAAGGGCAGAGTTTCAGGCTGCTGAACCTTGATCGAGATGTTGTTTCCTTCTATTTCGCCACCGTTTTGTTCGATAAGTGCGGTTGCATGTTTGTAGCTCAGGTTATAGATCTGGTTCAGGGTAAGTTCCGAATAGGGGAACTTGATATCCTGAACTTTTTCTATTGCAGGTTTCCAATATGCGGGTATTTTATCATAGCCCAGCACTACACCCAATATTCCTGCTGCAGTTGCCGGGTTGCAATCGGAATCCTGCCCGCAACGGGTCGAAATATCCATTGTTTTGTAAAAATCCTTCTCGCCATAAAGCAGGCCCATAACCACATATGCTGCATTTACACTTGCATCAATATTAAAAGCATTAAACACACCTTCGGGACAGCCTTTTTCGGAAGTATGCTTTTTCTCAAATTCAAACCAACATTGCTTCCAATCAGTAGGATATTCTTTATGCCATTTTATAACGTCTCTGATTGCCGTGTGAAACCGGCTGTTTTCAGGGATTGGTTTCAGTCCTTGTTCAATAATAAAGTCAATATCATCCGAAATAAATGCAGTTGAATACATGCCAGCCATAAAAACACCACCGTACCAGCCATCGCCGTAATTCATAATATGACCTGTACGATCGCAGATTTCGGATGCTGTATTGATCATTCCGGGAGCCATCATACCTGCAAAATCAGCTTCTATCTGAAAGTCGATATCATCGGCATGCGGATTGTTCATCCAGTGCCCCGAGGCAGGCGGCATAATTCCGTTCAGGATATTGTAACGGGCGGCTTGGTTGGCGTGCCATAGCTTATAGTCATCCTTTGCGAAAGAAACAGCAAATGAATCGGCCGGAGCATCCAGACCCACTCTTTCGAGTACTTCAACAAAAGTTAAATCCATGTACACATCATCGTACAGGCCCGGATCTAGTTCATACAACTCTTTTATATAGTTATCGTACCAGATCATCTGCTGATAATCCTGGATCATTGTGCCTTTGAACTTAAACTCAGTAGGACCGCCATAGGTAACACCAATAGTCTGACCTGCCCAGCCTCCTTTTATTTTGTCTTTCAGGATTTCGGCTGTTAAAGTTGCTTTCTCCGGAAGAACAGATGCTTTTTGCGTCGCACCTCCGCAGGATATGAGAAGCAAAACGACTGAAAACAAAAAGAGAGTATTAATAGCTTTTATCATGTGTTTTTCTTGCTTAATGAAAATGACATTTTTATTGCGTTTTTAGGTTTTTTGAGTTTTGGTTTAGGGCGGTTTTGTGCAAATGCTAAAAATATTGATTGTTAAAAAAGTCCTTTTCTCCCTAAACCCCAACACCTAAATCCCAACACCTATTTTATTTTGGCAAATTGCTTTCCGGCTGTTTTTCCGAGTAGATCATTATGTCGTTGATGCGGATTTCGTATTCGGGTTTTGGATTGATCCATTTGAGACTAACGGTGTGGTTGCCTTCTTTTAACTGGTATTTCCAGGCTGGTTCGAGGCGGCGGGAAGTGTTTTTCATAGGCATTTTAATTTTTTCGTCAAGCTGTCCGTCAATATACATTTCAAGCTCAGCAACATAAGGATCGTCAGGTTCAGCCAGGCCAAACACTTCTGAGCCTACACGTTTCGAAACCCTGTCGATATAATTTTTATCAATTTTCGAATTCTTCACCAAGTTACCATAGAAAATGAATCCATTTCCTGTAAAATCATACGAGAGCGCATCGGTAAACGAACGGTCGAACCTGTCGCGAAAAACCGGAAAAGTATTCTCAAAATTTTGTTCAAAAGCTACAGCTACCGGCTTCGTGTAAGGAATCACTATTTTATTGCCGTCAACAGACCCTCCTTCAAGTTTGATTTTTTCGATGGCGTGTTTGTAACTCAGATCATATGCTTTTGCTAGGGATGTTGTTGTTCCCTCGAAATCGAGAGGTTCAATTTCCTGCAGCGGTTTAAGCCAGAAAGCCGGTATTTTCGAATACCCAAGTATAACACCCAGTACACCACCTACTGTTGCGGGATTGCAGTCAGCATCCTGGCCACAGCGTGTTACAATATCAATGGATTTGGTAAAATCGCCATTTCCGTATAAAAGCCCGATGGTAACGTAAGCCGAATTAATTTTTGCATCAATGTTAAACGAAAGGAAACACCCTTTCGGGCAACCCACATCGTTGTTCCATTTCTTCTGTAACTCAAACCAGGTTGCCTGCCAGTCTCCGGGATACAATTCGTGCCACTTGATAACATCTGTGATGCAATCATAAAATTTCGTTCCCTCTGGAATTGTTTTTACCGCCTGCTCTACAATTTGGGCAACATCTTTTGAAATAAATGCGCTTGAATACAAAGCCGAAACATAAACTCCTCCGTAAAAACCATCGCCGCTGTTCATAATATGCCCTACACGATTAGCGATTTCGGTAGCTGAGTTTACCATTCCGGGAGCCATCAAACCAATAAAATCAGCTTCAATCTGAAAATCGAGGTCGTCGGCATGTGGGTTGTTTTTCCAGTAACCTGATTTTGGAGGCATTATGCCATTAAGGATATTGTAACGCGAAGCCTGGTTGGCATGAGCAAGGTGGTATGCAGTGGCTGCCCAGGAATTTGCAATAGTATCAATGGGAACATTTAATCCATATTTCTCAAAAACAGCTACAAAATTCAGATCGGTATAAATATCATCAAACAAACCGGGTTTCTTATCCCACCAGTATTTTACATACCCATTGCGCCAGGGTATCATTTGATAATCAGGAATAATGGAACCCTGGTATTTGAATTCGACCGGAGCACCATACACCACACCTATGGTTTGACCAGCCCATCCTCCTTTGATTTTATCCTTCAGCTGTTCGGGAGTGAATGTGTTTTCCGACTTTATTTCATTTTTGCCTGATTCTTTCGGTTTGCAGGAAACAAAAATGACCAGCACGAACGCTGCAATAAAAGTGAATCTGAAAACGTGTTTGAATATATATGTCATGGCTTAATTCCTTTTATTGGTAAACGCTCAGTTCAGTTACCGAAGTAAACCCTGAAACCTGTTTGGTGTATTTGTTCCAGTGGCCTTCTATTTTAGCATCTCCGATAATCCGTATGGCTTTGGTTTCAATTGTCGCGAAGCTGATAACATATTCAACAAAGTGAGGTTGGAAAAAAACGATATCGGTTTCGGGCAATGCAGGGCTGATGATGATTTTTTCAACCGGAACCCATTTCCCCGCCCCATTCATATATTGTACATTTAAAGAAGTAAACCAGCCTCCGAATTCCTCCAGGCACCCGGTATGCAATGCAAGCATACTGATCTTCTGCGGGGTTTTCCAACCATAGCCATAATAATCCACTTTGGGGATTTTTGTTTTTGCAGCCAGACTGTAAAAAACGGAACCTTCGCCCGATATTTTACCGTCATTAATAATTTCTACATTACTGGCATACATGGGTTTTCCAAAAGTATACCAGCACGAATCAAGTACTTTTTCGTTAAGCTCGCGTACATTGGCCAGAATAGTATCAGCAGTTGGTGCAATATTGACACCACGCACCAGCAGATTAAAATCGCGTGTGATTTTCTCCTTTCCGTTATCAAGTTGAAGTGTTATTTTTGAGTACCCGGCAATGGTTGGAATACCGGTAAGTTTTCCTTTTGTAAATGCCAAACCGGCAGGTACGGTGCCTGAAACCAGGGTCCAGGTATAAGCTTTATTGGCATTAGTATAGAAATTATAATCGACAGCTTTGCCTGTTTCCAAGTGTGGTAAGGGACCAAGGCAAAATTCGAGTGGTGGGTTAAAGGTAGCTTCTGAGTTGATTATTAAGGTCTGATGTCCTGGTTTCCCAGTTAATTTTCCTCCTTTTGCGACGACAAGATCTATGGTTTCTTTGGTGGTACGGTCAATTATATCGGATATTTTAGCATCCGGTAAATCGAAACGGGTTATGTTGATATACCGGTCGTTAAAGGGTTTTGTCCATCCTTCGATAGGCAGGTAAAGGTTCGAAGGTAATCCTTTCATTCCGTTGATGATGCCCAATAGTCCGGCAACTGTAGCCGCCTGGTTGTCAGCATCAAAACCCATTGCACACGAAAGATCGAGTGTTCGCTGAAAATCATTTTCACCATACAGCATTGCCAGGATTGCACATGCCCCGTTAAGGTTAGCATTCCAGATGGTTTTGGTCATGGCAGGTTCGTCAACATAATATTTCTGAGCCATTTCCTTCCACGAAGCCTTCCAGTCGGCAGGATATTTATCATGCAGGGTAATCATTTCCTTTGCAGTGGATGTAAAGCGGCCATTGGCGGGTAATGCATTGATTCCTATTTGGATAAGTTTATAAATATCCTTTTCGAAAAATGCAGCCGAATACATAGCACCATAGAAGATTGTTGGTTCAACGCCCCAGTCGTCGCTGGTAATACGGGCTGCCCAATCGGATTTTGACGCAGCATAGTTGACCATTCCCGGAGCAGTCACAGCCCATATTTCGTTAATAAGCTGTGGATCGATCTGGTACCAGTGAGGATTCAATTCTTTACTTCCTGTAAAAGGCGGCGTATAACCGAAATGCATCAATCCCAAAGCACCACGGTTAGCCAGCCATACGCGGTCACGGATATGATACATCCATGCTTCACGAAGCTGGGTATATGTAGGTTCCGGGCCAAATTTTTCAAGTTGTAGCAGATACATGTATTCAACATCGGTATCATCATCGGAAAAGGCACCTTCGTGTTTTTTCAGCTTATCGAGGCTTTTGCTGTACCCGTAAGGCCAGTTTTCGGAACCTGGAGCATTTACATATTTATTTTCGTGTGGCAAACCATACATATTGCCAATCATCTGACCGATCCAGGCGGCAGCAATCTTATCCCTCAATTCGGCAACGCTTATTTTTGAAGGTTTGGTGCCGGTTACATGTTTGGGCGTCAGCCAAACAACCGTAACAATAACAAGAATAAGAGATATGGTCTTTTGATTTTTCATTGGTTACAAGGGGTTTTGAACCAGGTTCGAATTTGTATTCAGCACCTGCTGAGGGATAGGGAATAGCTTGGCATTAGGTCCTGAAGCTGGTTTGTTCCAACCGGCATTTCCCCATACACCGAATCGTATCTGATCCTGCCTGCGATGGCCTTCCCAGGCAAATTCCCGGCCAAGTTCATTCAGGAATTCGGTATTTGTAAGATCTGAAAGCTGTATAGGTTCGAGACCTGCCCGAGTCCTTATTTTCTGAAGATTGGGATCGTTCAGCATTTCGCCGGCACGACCAAGGCGCCATAATGCTTCGAGTTTGGTATAAAGTACATCAGCATAACGGAACAAAACAAAATCGTTCTCCATATCGGTAACATAATATTCCAGCTGATCCTGGTATTCGTATTTGGCGCAGCGGGCTCCTTCCCATTTTTTACGGGCCATATAATTTCCAACTGTTGGCGTATAAATAAAAGGTTCGCCATCAATAATTATATCGTTTCCGTTTTTATCCTTTTGCTGACCGTAGAGGAACGATTTTTTGCGGAGGTCATTATCAGCATATTTGTTCAAAAAACCGGGTTCCAGGATAAACTCATCCCACATACCACCGTTAAAATTAAAAGTAGCGCGGCTTGCATCGTTAAGAGTTAGCGTATACCAGTAGAAACGGTCTTTTGTGAAAATAGAATGCATTGGTATAACGAAAATATTTTCAGTGGAATTCTCATTATGCACTTTGAAGTTGGCGAAATAATCATCTTCAATCTGATAACCATTAAGTGATATAACCTTGTTGCATGCATCAATTGATTGTTGAAATTTATCTTCACCAATCCATTCAGATGCATTTAAATATAGCTTGGCCAGCAAGGTATAGGCCATGCCCTGGGTAACGCGCCCATAATAATCGGGAGCAGGCTGCGCCTGAAGCTTATCAACATTATCAAGTATCGTTTTCTCGATATAGGCGAAAATGAATTTTCGGTCCTTTTGCTCAGGCAGGCTTTTATCGGTAAAATTGATAGTAAATGGAACATTCCCCCAATTATCAATAGCCAGGTAATAATAATAAGCCCGAAGGATTACTATTTCCATTATGATTTGATCCTTCTCAGGAAATTCAAATTCCGATTCTTCAGCCGTGTAAATTATATCGTTGCAGGCACTTATGCCCTGATATACAAAATTCCATGCTTCGTAATCTATCTTATTGGTTGGGCTATACCTGTGAGCATGAAGTTCGTCCCAGCGTCCATTATCCCACACAAAACCATCATCACGACCGGGAGCAACCATTTCGTCGGAAGCCATTTCGTTGAGTGTCCAGATGCTGAATTCTTCGGGATACCGCTGCAGACTGGTATATGCGCGCCCTGCGTACTTAATAAGATTTTCTTTATTAACGAGGAACTCGTCAACCGGAATTTTTGAATATGCTACCTCGTCGAGATCGGTGCAGGATGCCATGCTTAACACAATGGTTAAACAAATGGCCTGTATTGTATATTTAAATTTTTGCATGACACATTCGTTCTTTAGTTAAAAAATCACATTTACCCCTAACGTAATAGTGGTTGTTCGTGGATAATAACTCAGCCGTTCAATTCCTGGCTCTATACCACTTAATGTTACTTCCGGGTCCAGGCCCTTGTAGCCTGTTATTGTTAATACGTCCTGCGCAGTGACGTTAAACCTGAGTTTGGAAATATATTTCCAATAAAGAGGCATATTGTACCCAAGACTAATATTATCGAGTTTAACAAAAGTTGCATCCTCTATATATTTTGAAGAGTATTGTCCGATGCCCTTAAATTCAGGATTTTCGAGCTGTGTATGTACGATATTCCTACCAAGGCTCTGCCAGTTTTCATAATATAAACGGTACATATTCAGTACCTGTCCGCCTATGTTCGACCTGATAGATATGTCCATATCCCAATTGCTGTATGTCAACCTGTTACTCCACCCAATGGTACAAAACGGATAGGCATTGCCTATAAGTTCCCAGTCTTTGGGATCGACTTTACCAACAGGATTCGCGTTTTTAAACAGATCGTACCCATCCTCGTTTAAACCTATCCAGGCTGGTCCATAAAAAGAGCCCAACGATTTCCCTTCTTCCAATCGTTGCGAACTTAGAGGGAACGCGCCTCCTAACCAGCCTGACTCCAGGTATTTGGCTGTAAATACATCATTCGAAAATTTAATCAGCTTATTGGCGTTTTTGCTGAAAGTGAGGGTGGTATTCCACTCGAAAGCACTGCTTTTAACCGCAAGCACATTTATAGTTAATTCAACACCTTGATTCCGTATCGTCCCGATATTAGCAAACAGGTAAGGGTAAAGATAGGGTGGATACGGCACTGAATAGGTATACAGCAAATCGGTGCTTGTACGATAATAATAATCAAAAGCACCACTTAAGCGATTATTAAAGAGTGAAAAATCAACACCGGCATCCAGTTCTTGTTTCTTTTCCCAGCGCAGGTCGGGATTGGGATTTGTTTGAGGCCCCCAGCTATTGACCCATTCGCCGTTGTAATAGAATTTCTTACCCGGAGCTACAAGAATAAGCGATCTGTAGCTCGAAAAATCCTGGTTGCCGGTAACACCATATCCTACCCTGATTTTCAGGTCATTAAGCCAGGATACATTATTTAAAAAATCCTCCTTATTGATACGCCAGCCGAGGCTAGCCGATGGGAACAAGCCCCATTTGTAGTTTTTGCCATATTTTGATGATCCTTCGCGGCGAAGCGAAAAGGCGGCCAGATAACGTTCGTTGTAATTGTACATAAGGCGGCCAAAAAACGAGATCAGCCTGCTGCTTACTTTTTCAGACCCCATTTCAGCCTGGCCAACACCTAATGCCGATCCTGTACCAATATTATGCGGACCATACAAATCCGAGTCAAAACCTGAGTTAATGATATAGGAAGTATTCGCTTCCTGTTGCTGGAACGAATACCCACCAAGTGCCTGAAAGTTATGCTTTTTAAAGGTTTTCGTATAATTTACAGTACTTTCATAAAGCAACGCACTGTTTTTCCCGTTACCAATTTCTGCTTCACCACCCTTGCCCAAAATACTTGGATAATACTTGGTTTTGTATGACATATCTTCCCAATCCGATTGCTCTATCGAAACAAAATTGATCCATTTCAATGATTTGGCCAGGTTCAGAGTAGCTCGGATATTGCCGCCTGCATCGGTAGTTTTGCCTTCGCGTGTACGTTCGTTCAGCATGGCAACCGGGTTATAGTAATCTATCCCTTCTAATCGTGTGTATCCGCCTGAATAGGAGTTATCAGGATCGTAAACAGCACTCGTCGGGTTCCGGATGAAGGATTGGTAAAAAACATCATAATTGGCCGGGCTATATTTACGCATACTATAGCTCAGATTATAATCGAGCAATAAAATATCGCCTAACACTTTTTGCGAAATATTGGTTCGGAGCAGGTATTTTTTGGATTCATTATTTTTAAGCAAACCTTCAGCATTATCAACATAAATAGTAGTGCGGTGCGAGAAATTCTCCGTTCCTCCGCTTATGGCTATATTATGTTTCTGACTGAACGGGTTTTTCTTTGTTATTTCTTTGAACCAATCAGTATTAGCATCGTAAATGTTTACCGCTTTATCAGGTGCATATAATTCAATTGCCGACCGGAATTCGTCGGCTGTAAGATTTTCGACACCCCTGGGTGCTACCTGTACCGAAATCTGTCCGGTATATTCAACCTTGGCTAAACCTACTTTTGCCCGTTTGGTTGTAATAATAATAACACCATTCGAACCACGTACTCCATAAATAGAAGCGGCAGCACCGTCCTTCAGTACATCAATAGATTCGACTTCATCGGGACTTATATTCTTCATGTCGGAACCGGCTACGCCATCAATAATGATAAGCGGTCCCTGTCCTAAAGTTAGTGTATTAGTGCCACGGAGTATGATGTTGTATCCGGCTAAAGGGTCAGCACCGTCGGGTCGTACAATGGTTAAACCCGCCACTTTACCCTGTAATAAGCCCATTGGACTATTGTATGCACCCGGATTGAACTCATCAGATTTCAGCGATGAAATAGAGCCGGTAACTTCTTTCTTTGTAGTTGATCCATACCCGATTACCACAACTCCATCCAGCGATTGCGCTATAACTTTCAGGCGAACATCAATAGTGTTCTGTGTGCCTACCATAACTTCCATATTTTCATAACCTAAATATGAAAAAACAAGGGTTACGCCTTGCGAAACATCTAACGAATATTTACCGTTGATATCAGTAACGCTGCCGGTTTGAGTTCCTTTAATTACAATGTTTACACCCGGAATAAGTTCATTGGTTGTATTATCCGAAACTATACCCGAGACTTTGATTTTGGAATTGTTCTGTGCATTTGTAAGCTGTACTGTAAAGAATATCGATACCAGTAATATGGTTTTAGCTATTGATTTACAGAGTACGAACCATGAGTATGTTTTCATATATTATTTATTGTTTATGGGTCATATGTAATACGCCATGAGAACAATTCTCCCGGTTACTGAGCTAATTTTCCGCTCATGGCTATTTCATAATTATGATTTTACCTGTTCAACATCAAGTGATGATAATTCCGAACGATATGGTATTGATGCCTGGGCACCCATGCGGGTAACTGTGATTGCTGCTGCACGTGCGGCCAACCTTACAGCCTCCGGTATTGATCGTCCCTCGGAAAGTCCAACACAAAAAGCACCACAAAAAGTATCCCCTGCAGCTGTTGTATCCAAAACATCAACTTTAAATGCTTCCACAAACAGATAGTCTTTGTTTTCTTTTATCAAAGCCCCCTGAGAACCGAGCGTAATAACCACAATATCAACTCCTTTGGCGCTAATAATATCGGCAGCCTGTTTGGCCGACTCAATATCTGATACTTTTATTCCGGAAAGGATTTCTGCTTCGTTTCTATTAGGAATAATAATATCCACATGCTTAAGGAGGTTATTGGATAGTGCCCTTGCCGGAGCGGGATTCAATATCACTTTTATCCCTTTTTTATTTGCCATTTCAGCTACATACTCTACCGTGTCGATAGGTATTTCGAGCTGCATCAAAACCAGATCGCTGCTTTCAATTTCGGCTGCTGCTTTGTCAATATCCGAAGGAGTTAAAAAAGCATTTGCACCGGAGGCAACCACAATACAGTTTTCACCTTGCGAATCTACAGTTATCAAAGCAACTCCCGATGGATGCTTTGGATCCGAATAGATATAATCCGTTTTAATATTTTCAGCAGCATACAGCATTACCGATTGCTTTCCAAAAACATCGTTACCAGCTTTAGAAATTAAAGTGACAGTTCCTCCCATTCGCGATGCGGCCACAGCCTGATTAGCCCCTTTGCCACCAGGGTTCATAAAAAAAGTTCCACCTAAAATAGTTTCACCCGGTACCGGAAGCCTGTCGGCTTTTATAACCATATCTGTATTACAACTTCCAACAACAACGATTTTTTTTGATTGCATATAACTCTGTTTTTAATTGCAGCAAATATATATCATGCCAAATACGAAAATTGTCAATAATTCACATAAACCGGCAATTATAAATTGTCAGTATTTTTTTTCTTATATTCCGTATAATGCTAATAAACAAAATATTAAATAATTGTTATCCAACAATAATTGAATAAAATACAGTAATTTTAAACTAAAAATGTCGAATCTCTTTAATCTGTAAGTACATTTACGGAATTATAGATTTAGTGTGTAATCTATATGATGTAAGGCAACGAAAATTTTAATAATTTCTGCTATAAAATCCCCAAAAACTGCATACTGACGGCGATGATTAAACCGTACTTTTTAATTTCCCGAAAGAGAGAACAATCAAAATAAATAGAACCTATGTCGAAACTTCAATCGCTTGTTTTGCTCACTCACACCATGTCATTAGCCGAAAAAAAGGCATTCAGGATACGTTCCTCGCTCAATAAGGCAAAGTCAGATTATATGATATTGTATAATATCATTGAGAAAAACAGGGAGCTTACGCAAGCTTCAATTATTGCAGAATTTTTAAAAAAGAAACCGGGAGCTTCGTTTGAGACTACGATAAAATACTTGTACGAACTGTTGCTCGAATCGATGCTCGAATTAAAAAAAGAGCAGGATAGTTTTTATTTTCTTTTCAATAAGATCATGAAAGCAAGGATATTATTCGAAAAATCTTTGTTCGACGAATGTTTCGGAATGATTCGGGATATTATTTCATATGCTGAAAAATATGAAAACTATTACGCTATTCTGCTTGCGGCCCGCCTTGAGCTTGATTATTTGCTGGTGTTAAATTTCCCGAATCTTAACGAAAAAACATTATTGCAAAAGCAGTTTAAAATAAATGAAGCACTAAAATATGTCAGGAAGATCAACGAGCAATCTTCGCTCTACGAGAATCTTAAACACAGAGTTATTTACAAAGGTCATGCCCGTTCGCAGCAACAAAAAGATGAGTTGAACGATCTGGTATATAGTGAGATAAGCATTGTAGCTTCTCAAAATCAGGAAAGTTTCGAAATCAGCAAACTACATCAGCTTTTTCAATCAAACTACCTGATAAGTGTTGGTGATTACAAATCGGCATTAAATTCATACATTGAACTTAACAATCTTTTTGAAGCGAACAAGCACCTTTGGAGCAACCCTCCAATTTATTATATGCATACGCTGGAGGGTGTTCTCGAAAGTCTCAGGGGGATTCATAATTATGAAGGTATGAGCTATTTTATTAACCAGATTAAGGCAATTGACAGTCAATCAGCCACTTTTAAGATTAACCTTACCTGTATAACATTTCTTTACGAACTGTTTCCATTTCTCGATCGGGGTGATTTTGTTTCATCCATAGCACTGATGAAGAATTATAAAGAATCATTATTCGATAAACTTTTTACCCTTAACAGAGCCCGGCAGGCAGAACTCTGCTTATATACTTCCCTGATTTATTTTGGGAATTCGGAATATCACAATGCTCATAAATTTCTGAACCAGATCATACTTCGAGGAAAAAACTATTACTATCTTCCGATGTATCGCACAATCCGCCTCGTTAATCTAATGATATTATACAAATTAGGTGATTTTGATCTGATTAAATACGAGATCCGATCGATGAAACGCGAGGTAATGGAAACAGCTAAAGATTACAAGATTGAAAAGTATCTTTTCAGGTTTTTAAGCAAGCCGTTGCCAACCTTAGCCTTGAAACGTCAGGAGCTTCTCGGAAAAACACTGAAAGAGTTTGACGAGATACAACAGGATGTGTTTGAGAAACAGATTCTTCGAATCTTTGACTTTACAGCCTGGGTTGAATCGGTGCTGCGAAAAGTACCTTTATCGGAGGTACTGCAAAAAGGATGAACACTTTAAGGACACTGTAAACAGGATTTGCACTCAGCACGCAAATAGCTTCTGTTATCAGGAATATGATCACCAGGCAGCAGCATTACATGCCTACAACTGATCAATTGTTCCCCTGTGAACAAAAAAAAACTCAGATTGGTTTCACGTATCCGAAAAAACATCACTAAATTTGAATTCAAACCGGAAGATTTTGAATATAGTAACTCTCTGATTATGAATAGAGAAATTTGAAATTTGACTGAAGTTTAGGAAACTCTTTTCTTAAACAATTAATTAGAAAAGGTAGCACCAGAAAAAACAGGATAGTTCGAATGCTAACAGGAATCAAAACAATCAAAAGTATAAAAATGAAACAATCACGACCATCCATCGCAACATTATGCATTGCATTAATTTTTACCGGAGCTATATTAAGAAATTTGATTCCTCTTACTCTTGATTGGCAACATGATATTGGCATGATTTCAATTCTTGTTGGTTTTATTGGCCTGGTTAGAATAATCTTTAAGCGTGTAAGTGTCAAAAGCGAGAAATGATCTGCAAAAAACATTCCCCCATACTAAATAGGACTTCATGTGGCAAGCAGTGCCCGGCATTAGGTCAATGTTAAACTAATGCAAATGTACCTGCTACTGTGGTGTTTATCGACTCGTTAGCGTTCATTGTTCTGAATGCCCAGCACCAACACTAATGGCATCATGTAAGATTTCTCTATCTTTGTTTAATAATCATGATTCCATGACAAAAGAAACTGCTATAAAACTATTCAATGAGAAACGAATTCGTACTCAATGGGATGATAATCATGAGAAATGGTATTTCTCTATTGTGGATGTCGTAGGTGTACTATCTGAAAGTGAGAATCCCAACAATTATTGGAAAGTACTGAAAAACCGACTGAAGAAAGAGGGCAGTGAGTTGGTTACAAATTGTAACCAACTGAAAATGCAATCCGCTGATGGGAAATTTTATAAAACGGATGTTGCTGATACAGAGCAATTATTCCGCTTGATTCAAAGCATTCCATCACCTAAAGCAGAACCATTTAAAATGTGGTTAGCGCAAGTGGGAAGAGAACGAATAGACGAAATTGAAGACCCCGAAATTGGTATTGACAGATTGATGGAAACATACCTTCGAAAGGGTTATAGTAATGAATGGATAAACCAAAGACTCAAAAGTATTGAAATCCGAAAGGAACTTACCGATGAATGGGATAATAGAGGTGTTAAAAAAGGGCAAGAATATGCAATTTTAACGGATGAAATAGCCATGATTGGAATAAATCACCAACCGAAGATGATATTATGATCAATCTGGCGTATTCCATGTGACCCGTTAAAAATAATAAATAACACATGAAATATCAAAAGCATGGAGCGGACTAACAACAAAACAATATAAGGGTTATAAAGACTTAAAAAAGGAAAATCTTCGCGATCATATGACCAATCTTGAATTAGTATTGAATATGTTAGCCGAAGCATCTACCACTGAAATCTCAAAGAAAAAAGAACCTAAAACTTTTAGCGAAAACAAAGTTGTCGCTCGAAAAGGAGGAAATGTGGCAAAAGCAGCACGTTTGCAACTGGAAAAAACAACAGGAAAAAAGGTAGTAACAAAGTTAAATGCCAAGAATATAGATAGTCCTATGTTGAAGGCTAGTAATGATGAAGAATAAACAACGAAATGCCAACACACGCAAATTCCATTTAGGTAAAGATGCAGAAACCAAAGTTTTTCGTGCCTTAGTTTTCGCATTAAGGAGGGATAGAGAAGTGGTTATGTACACCCAAACGTAATTTAGCGTGGAAAAGTTAGCGCGCATAATACACAAGACTTAGAAATTCCAACCCTTTAAACTTTTATTTATATGATAAAACTAATTTTACTAGCCTCATTTCTACTCACGCTTTCAGTAAATCTTTTTTCGCAGAATTTAATAAATGATTCAGTAGTTAGTCAGCCAAAAACCATTCTCAGGCTTAGTCTGTTGATACCTAGTTTCGAAGTTGAACAGACAATTGCAAGGAATAAAACCATTGTGTTCAGCTTTTGGACTGCCTTTTCTTATGCTTACATAAGTACCAAACAGGGTTCAACTTCTTCCCTTTCATTTTATCCCGGATTTACTGTTAATCCCCGGTTCTATACAAATCTGGAAGAACGTAGAGAGAATGGCAAAATAAGCGAGTACTATTCTGGCACGTATATAGGAATTCCCTTATCTGTATTTATTATAAAGGACTTTGGTGCAAGCGGAGGAATAGAAGCAGGATTTCAGAAAAAATTCGGTAAATCAGGATTCTGGGATGCTTCTTTAGGCATGGGATTGAGATCATACCATGGAGAAACTGGGTTTACTCCTATTGGCAATTTCAGACTTGGATTTATTCTCAATTAAAGCCGGTTGGTCAAAGCAAATATTTCTTGAAAGAAACATAAGTTTAACAAAACAAAATCTGGAATAGTTTTGACTTAATTGATAGACTGATTCGACTTGACTAATCCGGCATGAATTTTCGCCTGAACAACTTCGCCTCAACACTTCGGTTTGGCTTTTCTGTTGGTCTACTTAACTTGATAACTTTGACATTCCGGACAGAAAATCCCGGTATGATTTTTAAAGGATCAACATGACTGCATTGAAAATCAGACTATTTGAATGCATTAAAAAGAATTATGTGTGCTAATAAATTAGCACTTAAACGCAGTTGTGCGCTCCAAAGCCAAATCGCAGCCTTGAACTTTGTCACGACCGCGATTTAAGTATGTGCTGAACTTGACCGATCCGGTGCCATCTACCCATGGGATTTTATCTTTACATCTATTTAGTCGGATGGATTAATCCGGGTTCCAAGGTCTGGATTTTGGCAGTAAGGTTGTTTTATTAACCTGCAAGCTTTGATTTTTGTTTCTTGCCGGGATGAGGCTCAAAAGGTATTGGTATCCCGACGCAACTTTTTCGACCCGCAGAGAATACTTCTGAAATACGCCAGGCATATATCAATCATTTTGCCTAATTTTAACAATAATTTAAGTCTGAAAATTGCCTTTAATAAGGGTTATTAGACGGACTGCCGTTGGCACGATTGTTAAAAAAACTTTTACACATGAGACATTTTATAAAGATTTGCTTGTTAATGATTCCTGGGTATTTATCCGCGCAGAAAGATACTGTAATGTATTATTCGATCAAATCCGATCCAGTAAACTCACCAAAAGAAGCATTTTATTACGAAAAATTATCAAAGATTTCATCGGATCACTTTGAAATGGTCCGATTTCATAATTTTAAAGGTAAGTGGAAAGAAGCTTATAAGACACAGATTTATGCAAATACTGATACATCCTTTGTAATAATCGATATGAGCAATAATTTTAAACCAGATACATTGTTAAGATATTACCATCGATGTGACAGTAACTATCTGGTTTCAGATTATATTGATTCTGTTCTTATTTCAAGAGGACGTAGCAAATATTCATTACCATTAGTAAAAGTCGGCAACTGGATTTACTATGACAAAAAAACCAGCAAACCTGAAAAGGAAGAAGTATACGCCAATAATAAAGTGGTTACTAATAAGCTCTGGATAAACGATATTGATTATGTGACTGATGTATTTCAACTTGCTGATAAGCATCCAGAGTATAAGGGAGGACAGGATGAATTTATGAATTATCTCTCATCGAATTTGGTTTATCCAAAATTCGCAATGAAAAACGGCATACAAGGAATTGTATTCGTAAGTGTCATCATTACAGATTCTGGATTATTAAAGGGAGCTAAGATCATTCGGGGTGTCGAAAAATCATTAGATGACGAAGCTATAAGGGTTATAAGCACAATACCAAATAATTGGATTCCTGCAAAAAATGGCGATAAAAATGTAAGTGCTTTCATGAATATTCCCATAAGTTTCAAATTAAAATAAACACTGGTGCCTATAAACAGCACTTCTGTGACACGCAGTGACCGGCATAAGGCAATGTTGAACTAATGCAAATATAACCGTTACAATAGTGGATATCGACCCAATATGGGCTATTTTATGACAAGACAGCATTTATATAATTAACAAAAACAAATAACCATGAATATTGAACACATTGCCATTTGGACAATAGATTTAGAAGCTATGAAAAACTTCTATATTCGATACTTTAAGGGAGAAAGCAATGAAAAATATTTAAATCCGATAAAACAGTTTGAATCATATTTTATTAGTTTTGAAAGTGGTACAAAATTGGAACTTATGCGCAAGCAATCAGTCGACAAACCCTTGGACACTGAAGAACGAATAGGAATAACTCATATTGCATTTAAATTAGGCTCAAAGGAAGCTGTCCTTTCTCTTACAGAAACACTTCGTTCAGATGGCTATAAAATAGTTGGTGAACCACGCACAAGTGGAGATGGTTATTTTGAAAGCGTTGTTCTAGATGAGGAGGGAAATCGAATTGAACTTTTAGCTTAATTGAGTTGAAAATATAAATATAAAGAAATGCAGGAAATCACTTTTGGAAAACGGATTGAACGAAAGACAGCCTATAATAGATAGAATTTCATGTGGTTGGCACAACCGGCATGATTCCGGTTGCTGTCGGAACCCGGTTGAACAAATGCCCAAAACGCTAGATTTCCTCTGCACTTTACGCCTGCGTTGTGTGGTATTTTACAGCGGGGAGAACGGTAAAACTTTATTGGAGTTCCCACTCCAATCTCAATACTATTTTACTAAATTTGTCGATAGGCTATCCCACGGATGTGGGATTTGGTTCAACAATGAATCTTAGGGCATTTATACCTTAAAATTTTTTAACATATTGAAAATCAATTTAAAATCGAAATATTTTCACTAACCCTAATGCAAATTGACAAACTACAGTAGTTATTAATGACTCGTTGGTACACATTAAAAAAGCGACACATTTATGAGACTATTTATCCTTTTTACAGTTTTTATTGTTGCTAATGAACTTCTTGCACAAGAATATCTTGACTTTAAATATTCACGAGATTATAAAAACATTCTTGCTTCAACGAAAAGTGATTCAAGTAATGTTTGTTATACTAAATTGCTTAAACGATATTTATCTGGAGATTCTACACTAACTAATTATGAGGTACTTGCACTACAAATTGGTTATACAGATAATGACAATTATTGGCCTTATCAAGATATTGATATGGAGAGAAAAATATGGGATATGGATGAAGAAAAGAAGTATGAAAAAGCAATTAAAACATGTGATACATTATTAAGTAGAAATCCATTTAATATACTTGCATGCCGCGAAAAAAGCTATGCATTTGAGAAACTTGGTCAACAAGATAGCGCTGATTATTATTTTAATCGATTTGATAAAATTGTCTTATCCGATTTATCAACTGGGAATGGGAAATCATATGAGTCTTCTTGGTTTGTCCTATCACCTGCTGACGGACAATGGATAATTCGACTTGCATTTCAGGAAGGAATTTGTTTTATGGGTTCTGGTCATGATAATAATGACAATTTCATTGATATTTTAGGTATTATTTCCAGCGATAATGAAGATAAACCTAAGAAAAAAAAGAAAGACGATGATTGTATTAAATTATACTTCAACGTTGAACATGCTGCGAATAGGATGTTTGGCAAGGAAGATATGAAGAAAATGGAAGAATTATTTAAGAACAATTAGAATTAGCTTCGGTAGGTTAGTGGCAACCCTATGTTAACAATACAAACTTTAAACTTACTAACATTAAATAACAGAAGCAAAGTAAACAAGCAAAAAACATAACTATTTGAACAGAATGTGAAGTCTAAATACTCAAACTATGAATAAGTATAGGAAAAATGCAGTAATCATCGGAGCATTGTTTATTCTTACAATGCTTGCAGGCATGATAGATGCCTATTTCGTAGCACCGGAACTTAAAACTTCGGCTTTCAATATTAACGATTTATTATTGGGAGTGTTCGCAATACTTACTATGGCAATTGGAGTTGTTTTCATTGCTATTGCTTTCTTTCCAGTTATTAAAAAACATAATGAATCTATAGCTCTTACTTATGTCATATTTAGAACAATTGAATGTTTTCTGCTTATTGTTGGCTCTATCTGCTATCTGTACATAATTGCATTATCTCATGTACCTAAGGACACTATAGATTCTTCTCATTTTACAACTGCTGTTTTTCTAGCTGTAAAAATTAAACTTTATAGTTATCAAATGGCAATGATAGTGCTTGGATTTGGTAGTCTGTTCCTATGCTATTCACTTTATAAATCAAGAATTATTCCTGGATTTTTGTCGGTTTGGGGTGGAATCGGATACCTGTCACTTTTATTAAGTGCAGTGCTCGATGTTTGTGGAGTAATTGACACTGCTAAAGGATTCGGTCTAGTTCTCTATGTACCAGGAGGATTATGGGAATTAATTGTGTTTCCACTATGGTTATTTATTAAAGGGTTCAATATCCCTATAAACGAAACAGAATAAACATTTATGATTCGGTAACCTACCGTTTAACCAACCCCCAAAGTAGACAATAACTAAATTATAAAAACCTACAGTATGGTCTTTAAACTGGCAAACTCCGGACAGACAGAAGGGCAGTCGCTAACATTAGCTACCCTTCAGGTGCGGCAGCGGTGGTTTTCGGTGTATATCTTTCCACTCGGGCTTCATTTCGGCTTGACAGGAAATCAAGCAGTGTTTCCGGAAGTCTAACCTGCAAGCTTTGATTTTTAATAGAATAAGTCTCAATTTAAGGCCATATCCCGACGCAATTTTTTCGACCTGCAGAAAAATTTCTGCAATACGCCAGGCTTATATCAATCCTTATCCCTAATTTTAACCGTAATTTAAGTCTGAAAATTGCCTTTGATCAGGGTTATTAGACGGCCTGCCGTTGTATGCTATCCCCCAAATACCGGGGCAACATTGGCTTCTGAAGCGATCATTTAATGGCTATTTAAACCAGAAATTTAGACAAAAAAGAATATTTGGAATTCACATATTATCAACAACATAAAAAATGTTAGTCAGAAGCATAAAAAGAAGCGACTACAAATAGCAAATTTTAGAATTGCCCATATGGCAGTAAAATTAATTTTCAAAATAATTGCTATCGCGGCAATTTTTTGTTCTACAACTATTAGTGCACAAATCAATCCGGCAACTAACAAAATTGCAGTTGATGTAAGCACCTATCATGTTCAAAACACTGCCTATAATTATGATTCAAGTTTTGCAATCGGGAAGAATTTAGGAATGAATGAAGTAGGGCTATTTATAAATTGGACTATGCTTGAAACTGCACCAAATACTTTTGATTTTACCATACTTGACATTGCCAATATTTATTACCCTACTCACTCAATGCCGCTTGATATCAACCTCAATCCAATAAATACAAATCGTTTGGAAGTTCCTTCCGACCTTGATTCAATGACTTTTGATAATCCAATTTTCATCAACCGTTACAAAACTCTTTTGGACAGTGTGAAAGTGCATATTCCCTTGGTTACTATTTCTTCGTTTATTATTGGTTCAGAAATAGGAGCATATTTGGGAACTGATACTGTAAAGTGGGCTCAATACACGGTGTTTTATAATTCAGTTTCAACTTATGCTAAAACATTATGGACTGGATTAAATGTGGCAGTTGAGTTACAATTTGCCGATTTAATTAACTACAATTCATTTGCGCAACAAATAAATACCAACAGCGATTACATTGGCGTTTCCTATTATCCTACTTGGGGGAACTTTACAGTAAAACCGCCTTACATCGTGGGGAATGATATGGATACATTAGTAAATTTATATCCTACAAAACCAATTTGCTTTTATCAATTCGGTTATCCAAGTAGCCCAACCTGCAACAGTTCCGATTCACTTCAAGCAGAATTTGTAAATCAAACTTTTCTTTATTGGGATTACTACGCAACACATATTCGACTAATTGATTTCACTTGGATTACCGATTTAGACACAGCCGCCGTAAATTATTATGGAACTTATTACGGATTAACCGACACTATATTTCTTGAATTTCTTAGAACAATTGGTTTAAGAGAATGGAACGGAAATGGCATTGATAAACCTGCATTAAATGAATTGCGTTGCCAGACCAAACAAAGGGGATACAACACCCTTCCCATCATTTGCAACACAGTAGGACTAAATGATATTCCAATTTCAGAAAACAATTTTACAATTTCCCCAAATCCTGCAAACACAATATTGAATATTGAATTATCAGGAGACTGTAAAAATGCTAAAATTATAGTTTTCAACCAATTAGGACAAATTGAAAAAAGCATTTTAAACATCAATTCCAGAACCATACACATTGAAACCTCTGACTTGAAGAGTGGACTATATTTTATAGTGTTGCAAAATAGTGACAGATTTATAAGCAGAAAATTTATAATATGCAAATGACAATAGACTGAACGCCAGCAGCTAACAAATAGTACTTAAACGCAATCGTGCGCTCCAAAGCCAAATCGCAGACGTGATCTCTGTCACGACTGCGATTTAAGTATGTGTTGAACTTTACCAACCCGGTGAACTCCATTAAAAAACAATTAAGACGTTCATAATTACATCTGACCCCTAAAGAAACACCTGCGGAGCAAGCATTAATACCGCTGAAAATAAGCAATGAATTAATAAATAGTTACAGATGAAACTCGAGGCAAATAATTACATTTTCATAAAATAGCAGGAATATATATAGCTAAAAAGTTCAATACCGGAGTTTTCCGGAGTTTTATGATGCTTTCAGGCAAGGCTAGTCAATACGATGCCATTTCCCCGAAAGAGGAAGATGAAAGCGGGCAATCAAGGTCAGAGCCTTGTTAACAGTTGTCCGGGATAAAGCACATTAACCGGCGAGCGAATCATAGGCAGTATTTCCACCCAACCCGCATTCACCCTGTTTTGCAATAAGGGCATTGATACACATCAAACTGCGTTAAGGAGTAAGGGTAGACCATCAAATACAACCATGTAAGGTTGATACTTTCTCAAGTAAAATTTTTATCAACACTTGTATCGAACTCACCTTATGTAGAAATCCTGCCATCTTCGGCAGGATTTTTTTCTATAGGTGTGAATCATGTAACTAATTCCTAAAATGGTGCAAGACTTCCCGTTCGAAATGGGAGGATATTTGCAAAGTGAAAATCCTTTCACATACTAATACCAACTAAAATGAAAACCAATTTACTCTTTTTGATATCAGTTGTGGCTCTGATATTTTTTCCAAAGGAAAATTTTAGCCAGGCACCTAATTTAGGAACTGCATCCAGTTTTGCGCTATTTACCGCAGCTGGAGCTTTTAACAATATTGGTGCATCAACTTATATAACTGGTGATGTAGGCACTAACGTAGGTGCATTCAACGCTTTTCCTCCGGGAACACTCGTTGGGGAAATTCATGTTGCAGATCCCATTTCAGCGCAGGCTGCAACAGATGTGGCCGTAGCATACTCTTCTTTAAGTGCAGTTACCTGCGGGATTGTTCATGGAGTTCTTTTAGGTGGTGGTGAGATACTTACCCCAAATGTATATTGCCTTGGAGCCGCTTCAACTTTAGACGGTACATTGACTCTTGATGGCCAGGGCGATCCGAATTCCTTATTTATTTTCAAGATCAATGGTGCCTTATCCACAAGCACCTTCTCAAACGTTGTCCTGACAAACTCAGCCTCCCTGTGCAACGTATACTGGCAAATAAACGGACAATTCGATTTGGGAAATAGTTCTGTTTTCATGGGCACCGTTATTTCAAACGGAGCTTTAAACCTATTGGATGGATCTTCTATCCTGGGCCGGGGTCTTTCAATTGCAGGGGCAATCTCCTTACAATCAAATATTGTTACTATCGCCTTGCCACCAACAGCTTCAGCAATTTCAGCCGGCGGGGCAACCACATTTTGTGTTGGCGGTAATGTAATCCTTTCAGGAAATGTCGGTGGTACCTGGAGTACCGGGGCTACAACACCTTCAATCACCGTAACTTTAAGTGGTGACTATTATGTAACCAATGCCGATGCATGCGGAAGTGCAACTTCCAATCACATTATAGTTACAGCAAATCCACTGCCTGCTGCAACAGCCGGAAGCAATGCAGCCATTTGCATAGGAAGTTCTGTAACGATCGGCTCTGCTTCAATTGCAGGACACACCTATTTATGGACCCCATCTGCCGGTCTGAGTTCCGCAACTATTTCCAACCCGGTTGCGAGCCCAACTGTAACAACTACATACACACTTACCGAAATCATTACTGCAACCGGGTGCCAGGCTTCTAATTCAGTAACAGTAACCGTCATACCGGATCCAGGCATAACCGGACAACCTGTCAGTCAAACTGCATGCATTGGAACTTCTGCAAGTTTTACAGTAACTGCAACAGGATCAGGTCTTACATATCAATGGCGAAAAGGAGTCATTAACCTGACTGACGGAGGTAATATTTCAGGCGCAACTTCTGCTACGCTTACAATTAATCCTGTTAATTACACCAACGCCGTATCTGACTACAACGTTGTTGTCACCAGTACGGGTACCTGTTCAATAAGTGTAACGTCAATACTCGTTTCATTGGTTGTTAACTTTGAGCCGGTGATCAATACACAACCGGTTACTCAAACAGTCTGCGAAGGAAATTCAGTAAGCTTTTCGGTTGCTGCAACGGGAACAGTGCTCACCTATCAATGGAGAAAAGGGACAGTTAACCTGGTTAACGGGGGAAACATTTCAGGCGCAACTTCTATTACACTTACTATCAATCCTTCAAATATCTCTGATGCTTCAGAAAATTATAACGTATTCATTACAGGAATTTGTTTGCCGGTCGTTACTTCAGATAATGTTGCTCTGGTAGTTAACTCAGCCACAGCCATTACAACTCAGCCAACAACTCAAACTGCCTGTACCGGAAGTTCAGTAAGTTTTTCAGTAGTTGCAACGGGTGCCGGCCTTACTTATCAATGGAGAAAGGGAACTGTTAACCTGGTTAACGGGGGGAATATTTCAGGTGCGACTTCAGCTACTCTTAGTATCAATCCTGTTGATATCGCCAATGCCGCATCCAATTATAATGTCGTCATCTCAGGGTTGTGTTCAGCTAACGTAACTTCGGCAAATGCTGCACTGATTGTGAACACTTTTCCAGTCATTAGCACTGCACCTGCCAACCAGGTAGTGTGCGAAGGAAATTCTGTAAGTTTTACGGTAGTTGCAACAGGTACTACTCTTATCTATCAATGGAGAAAGGGAACAGTAAACTTAGTCAACGGAGGAAATATCTCCGGTGCAACTTCAGCAACTCTTACCATTTACCCTGCTTCTATGTCAGATGAAGCAAGTGACTATAATGTTATCATCACCGGCACATGTTCACCTGCTGTTACTTCAATTAATGTTTCATTGGAAGTTACAGCTGCGCCGGGTGTTTCAATATCGTCGTGTGTAGGCGGTTCAGTAAGTTTTTCAGCAACAGCTAATGGACCGGGTCTTTCTTACCAATGGAGAAAAGGAACTGTTGATCTGGTTAACGGGGGAAATATTTCGGGCGCAACTTCAGTTACACTTACAATAAATCCTGTAAATCTTGAAGATGCATCACCCGATTATAATGTAGTTATCACAGGGGTATGTTCACCTTTTGCGATTTCAAGAAGTATTTCGTTAGTTGTAAACACTCCTGCTGTAATTGTTACACAACCGGTAAATCAGATTGCTTGTGAAGGAACCTCAGTAAGTTTTTCAGTAGCTGCTACTGGGTCAAACCTGACCTATCAATGGAGGAAAGGATCTGTTAACCTGGTTAACGGAGGAAATATCTCTGGTGTAACTACATCAGTACTCATCATAAACCCAATGCTTGCTTCCGATGTTGCCTCTAACTATAATGTGGTTATCACCGGAGCTTGTTCATCTTTGATAACCTCTACTGATGCATCGTTAATGTTGTGTGAATATACGGCCATCTATCCCGGGGAGGTAATTACAGACGCTGCATTTACCGTGTACCCGAATCCTTTCAGGACTTCAGTTACTATAACTGTAAATAAATCATTGCTGAGTAAGAAACCTGAATTCAGGATGTATAATGCTTTGGGCGTACAAGTAATGAGCTCGAACCTGAATAAGAATATTTCTACACTTGAAACGCGTAATCTAGTTGTTGGAATTTATATGTACAAGGTAATCGTTGACGGCGAAACTATTTATACCGGCAAACTGATTTCTCAACAGTAATAATTAAGTGTCAGAGGCCCACTGCACACTAGCGGTGGGCTTTTGCTTTTTATCGACATACATTGTAAATGCTTACCGGCAGAAGTCAGTGGAGAATTATACAGGTACGTGTTACAAACGCAGAGTGTTCGAAACATTGAAAAACTACATTCTTAGAAATAGAAATTCCGGGTAGTAGCAAAAATTCAAACGTAATTTATATTTTTTCAATTCAATTTTCATTCCTCAAGCAAAGGTTTCGAACACTTATGGTTGCAAATGCGCGCCCAATGCTATTAAGTTAAGGGGGTATTGATATTTATATTGATTTTGATGTATTTAGAAAAAGTTCTAATTTTGATGAAAACCCCATGAAAAAAACCTAACCATTTTCAATTCTGTCAGTCGGTTCATTCACGCTGCTGAAACTGTTAGCAAATATAAAACTAGCACTAATTTATTTACTAGAAGCAGGAAACTTTCTTTTGATACAGTGATTTCAATTTTGCT
>Ga0208789_1000204_pt1 | contig 74558 bp, 59 predicted proteins | sample Methanotroph_Enr_FD_187368 | JGI IMG/M metagenome (GOLD analysis project Ga0208789, IMG submission 187368) | Enriched soil microbial communities from Old Woman Creek wetland in Ohio, USA - Methanotroph_Enrichment_5 (SPAdes) (version 2) | ecosystem: Environmental > Terrestrial > Soil > Wetlands... | reverse complement strand
AACACGTTTACATCTGAATTTCATCGAGCCCATAGAACGTGAAGTTGTGCCCATTTTTGCGCTTACGTTCACTGTAGCTTCTCCCTGGGTAGTAACTTTTACATTATACAGACCGCCACCGGTTTTTACTATAGAACCACCACCGCCGCTGATTGTTGCAGTTACTTGTTCGTTTGATGCACCAGGTACCGAAATAGAAACCGGATTATCAAGACCAATATAAAACACATTCATTTTGGTAGGTGAAATAGTAGCAGAAGGTGTTCCAACAATATACTCACTTTCGAATGCATAAGCTTTCTCGACACCATCAGCACCTTTAACTTTAATTACACCACCATATTTCTTAACTCCGGGGCCACCTGCGGGGAGCTTTAATTTGCCAACACCCGCGACACCTTGAATGTCTGCATCCATAATTCCGGTAACTACATTAGTATTAGAATCTACTGCAGAACCAATTACAATCTGAGGCGATTGTTTGGTATCATAGGCAGCTACAAATATATCAGCTTCGTAGGTTTCTCCTGTCAGGATATAATTGCTTTTTGCCACGACTTTTGCACCGATTTTGTCAAATTTAAAATCTTCAAGTGTTACTGAAGAAAGCAACATATTGACGGCATCAAACTCTGCGTTTTTTACTTCAGCAATCAGTTTGTTTAAGATAACAACATCTGCCGCCATGATCGTGTTATAAAAATTATGCATTTCCCAAGTCTGTTCTTTTCCTGCTATACTTTTATATGGTCCTTTGGTATCTAAGCCTAAATTCATCCCCGCACGATATTTTTGATCGATCAGGTTTATTAAATTTGTTTTGTATTCTTCAATTTTCTGACGCAGTTCAGAAGCTTTTGCCCCCTGGCCGGTTTCGCTGCTACCGCAAAAATAACGTGTAGACTCAGACCATTTATCTCCACCTTTGACATCCTTTAATTCTTTGGTTTTCACTTCTTCTATTGAAGTACGCGATTCCGCGGACATAATCTCCAATTTGGTTTGTTCAATATATGAAATCAAATCTGAACTGTATTTTTTAGCCTTCATAGCTTTTTCATAAAAAGGAAGAACTTTCGCCTTATTGATCTCCATTTGCTTTACAAATTCAGCATAGGTCCCTTCAACCTTTTTATTAAAGTTAGTGTTTGTGATAACTAAACCGTCGTTTACTACAATAAAGGCATTAAGAATTTCTTTTGACACATTAAGAGCCAAAAGTGCCGTCAATACAAGATACATCATCTGAATCATTCTCTGTCTCGGGGTTTCCGGACAATTTGTTGCACCCATAATATGCTCCTATTTTTTTTGTTAAACCTTAATAAATACTAATTACCCTTGTTTTATTGTCATAGCAGAAAGCATATTTCCGTAAACCTGATTAAGAGCAGTTACGTTCTTAGCAAGTACGTTAACCTGTTCTTTATATTTAGCTGTGCCTTCAACAGATTCATTAAGATTTGATAAAAATATTCCGATACTATCTTTCATCTTATCAATTTGCTGAAGTTGATCTGATGTTCCCTTTAACTGTAATTCATAAATACTGTTGAGTTCAGACAAGTTCTTTGACATTCTCTGAATCTGGTCACCGTATGATTTGCCGTCAACAGCTGAAAAATCAATAGCTTCAGCTGATTTGGTCAGTGATTCGCATGATTTGGTATATTTATCAGCAAGGTTGTGAGCCGACTCGGTAGCCTTTTGAATACTACTAACGTACTGATCGGTGGCATTTTTATCATTCTGTAAACTTTCAGCAATACCAGCGTAAGCGCCTGTCAGATTATTTGCAGAGGCAGCTGCTGATTTAACACTATTACTAAATTCGTTAGCAGAAACAACATCACTTTCTAATGCAGCAGTAGTTTTGTTATAAGCTTCAGATAAGTTTTTAACAGAACCGGCGGCGCTATTCAGGTTGCTAACATAACCGTCTGTAGCAACAGCGGCATCAGCAACACCAGAAAGTTTCAACGCATTTTCGCTCAGATTACGCATCCCGTCACCTAAACTACTAATCAATGCAGGGCCAATCTTGGCATCCTCGAGCATTTTGTCTAATTCCTGAGTCAAAGTTTTTTTACTTCCTGTAACTGTCTTTGATTCGAGGTCATCCATACCTGCTAATTCAGGATAAACTAATGACCAGTCATACTCCACATGCAAAGGCTCGAATGCAGAGAAAAAGAAAATTGCGGCCTCGCAGCCCAGCCCTAAAATAAGCATTGGATCTGCACCCGGATAGTGGTTGATTTTAAATAATGCACCTAAAATAACAACTGATGCACCCCAGCCATACAATTTGGCCATGAACTGTTTGTAACCCTTACTTCTTACTAAATTATAAAGTCCCATAATTTAATTTTGATTTTGTTATTGATTGGTTAATACTAGAATTTATTTATTGACTAAGTTTTATCTATAAACATTGGAAGAACTACCGCCGTCATCAATATGGCGTCCAAGATATGTTTGAACACAACGGAATCCGACATAACATTTTGCGGTATCTTGAAATTCGTAAGTTCTTGTGCCGGTTTGCATATAATAACCGATATCTTTCCATGAACCTCCACGGATAACTTTCCGTTTCAATGCTTCAGGATCAGATTTTTTAGCTTCATAAGAATAGTTCATATTGAGGTCATGAGCAAAATTATATGCGGATTCATCAAAAGCGTCCATACACCACTCTGCAACATTTCCGCCCATATCATACAATCCATAGTCATTTGGCGCATAGTGGGCAACTATTAATGTCTGAATACCACCGTCATCAATGTAATTTCCTCTTAAGGGTTTGTAGTTTCCTAAGAAACATCCATTGCTATTACGGATATAAGGACCTCCCCAAGGATACGGGCTTTCATCAAGTCCTCCGCGTGATGCCCATTCCCATTCCGATTCTGTCGGCAGACGGAAATCATTAACTCTGTAATCGCCTCCGGATTCCAAAAAATCATTCAGCATATTGGATCTCCAGATACAGAAGGCCCGGGCCTGTTTCCAGCTAACTCCAACTACTGGGTAGTTGTCATAGGCGGGGTGAACAAAATAGTTCAGCATCGGTTCATTATAAGAATATGTATAATCATGAACCCAGCATAATGTATCAGGATATACATTAATAATATCCTTTTTAATAAATACCGATCTGTCTTTTACACCCTGAGGGCGATTGGCAAGACTCGACAGGTCATGGTCGGCAGCGTCCTGAGTAGCGGTTGCTTCCGATGAAAAATCTTTCTTGGCAGCGGCTTTGTAATCAACCCAGTAATAAAGGTAATTGAGTTTTCTGGTATCAATTTCTTTTCTTCTGAAATATCTTTCATGTTCGGGCATATACAGAGGCGCCAACGCTTCAACTTCTTCCTGTTCCAGGTCGTCCCAACGCAAACGTGTTTCCCAGTTCAAATGATGTGGTTCAAGAGGTTCTCCATATTGATCTTCTTCAATCCACCAATCTTCTGGAGCGAGACTACCAAGGAGTTCTCTGGCAAGAGAATCTTTTACATAATAAACAAACTGACGGTATTCATTATTGGTAATTTCGGTTTCATCCATATAAAAAGCCTGAAGGGTAACCGTTTTGTGTTGTGCTGTCAATGAATAAGGCACATCCTGATCACTCGGGCCCATCTGATAGCTTCCTGGAGGAATAAATAACATGCCATACGGTGTTGGCTGATAAAATCCTTCCCTTCCGGGAACTCCAGTGAGTTCACCGTTACCATTGTTCTTGCAACCTACAATGGTAAGCGTTGCAAAAAAAGCGATGATTAGCAGGAATTTTTTCATATTTTTTTATTATTTGCTTACTAAAAATTCTTTATTTGTATTATTTTTTTGGGAGTTGATAACATTAAAACGTAAAAGTACATCTTTTTGTTACACTCAAATATCTTTTTTTATAAAAATCTTGTGTTAATATATTTCGTTACGTTCTTCTTGACCTCAATCTTAAAGCAGTAACCAAGCATAATTTCGTGTGTACCGCTGCTTCTTTTATTCTTTCCTAAAGCGGAGGTCGTAATATCATAAGAATATCCAATTCTGAGATTTTGTAAGGCTGGGCTCATGGATGGCTGATTCAAAGGATAGGCGCCGATTATTATGCCAACAGCATCCTGAACACGGTATGATACACCGGCCCAAATCATGTTTCTCCATTTACACATGGCAGTAATATCATACTGTGCCGAAGCGAAATCTGTTTTTATCAAAACATAAGGGCTCAGTTCCCAGTCAGGATTGTTCGGGAGGACCCAGTGGTAACCACCGGTCAGGTAATAATGCCTTTTGAGTTTTGATTTGAATTCGGTACCAAGTTTAATTTTGCTTTCGATAAGTTGGTTAGAAGAAAGTCCGACATAAGCTTTACCGGGAATATTATAAAACAATCCGAAGGCAATATCAGTCATGAACGTGTTTTTCTTTTCACCTGAAATCAATAAGGGATCACTTTCGTCCAGCGGATTGAATTTTGAAAAGTCTATGGTTTTATTCAAAAAGCCGGCCTGTAATCCGATACCTAAAGTACCGATAGCAATATTAACATGAAACGAATACGCCAGTTTTACACCGATATTATTTTCGAATCCAAGTTTATCACTGTATACCGAAAGGCCAAGGCCGCCGCGTAATGCTCTTACCGGAGCATCGATGGTGAGTAAAATGGTCTGGGGAGCACCTTTATGGGTTTTTGTTTCTCCGGAAGTTTTATCGATATAAGTATCGGTAAAGCCTGTCCATTGCTGACGGTACAATGTGGTGAGGCAAATTTGTTTGCTGATACCAGCATATCCCGGATTTATAGCCATATTCGTAAACATGTTTTGTGTAAACTGCGCATCCTGTTGAGCAAATACAGCCACAGAAAACAAAGAAATGACAATAAAAAAGTAGAATTTTTTCATATAATTTTTGTTGATAATATTTAAAATTGGGGTATAAAGTAACATATTTTTTTTTGTATTAACAAACAACTGTTAATAAAATTAATTAATTATTTTTTATTTTTTTGCTAAATTATTGTGTATCAAAGACTTTTAAAAATTAATATTCTTTATAAATCAATCAGTCTTTTATACTTTATTTTCACAAAAAATGTTTCAGTTGCAAAGATAATTTTTTTTACGAACCGCAATATACCGGATGAAAAAAAATAGTGGTGATAAAACAGAAACTTTTCAACAGAGAACTAACAATGATTGTTTTTGGGAAATAAACACGGCGGTTTGATCATTGCTACTTTAAGCAAAGCGATAACAAAGAAAAATTATTCGATTACATAATTTTCTGGTAGGCCTGCCACCAACGGTCGGGAACCTCTTCTTTCATGGCAGTTTTATAATCGTTATACGAACATGGTACCAGATAATGCCGTTCGTATTTTGATTTCAGGCGTGTCGGGCAGGGAACTTCCATCCACCAACGGTTGGATTTTTTGCTTTTAAAAAAGACGATTTCGTTCTGAAGCTCTTTAATAGCAACACTATATTTAATATAAAACTTTTTATCTTTAATAGGAAAATCCTGTTTCCGGTTATAAAAACCGTCAATAAAATACCACAACGCCTGAGCTGCAAGGCCCGCTGTTTGGCCATTACGGTCAAATTCCGGGTTTAATTCATAGATTCCGGCCGATGAAAGTTTATCGCTCATACCGGCATAACGCATGATACGGCAAAGTTCCTCACCGTAGAAACCATTAGGCATGGAATACCCGTTTCCGGGTGCATCGGACTGCCGGACAGCAGAAATATCCACGGATATCATGTCCGCATTGCGGACCATGGGTTCCACTTCTTCAATATCCGTTTGCACCAGGCCGAGACGGTAGACATCAAAAAATAATTTATCCATAAGCTCTACAGCTTCGCGGTCTACAAAATATGTCTGATAACCGATATTCGAATAATTGAATAAATAACTTGGCTGGTGTGTAATTATTTTGCTCAGGTAAGTCTTGGAGGTCATGGGGCTTTCGTGGTTTCCAAGATCAAACGCCATATCCACACAGACAAGATTTATGATCCTTCCGATAGATTCATAAGCAAGATAATTGGCATAGGTAAGATCCTGGCTTCCGCCGATGATAAAAGGGATAATGTTTTTTTTCAGGAGTTTTGCAGCAATATCGCGTAAGGCGAAATAGGTGTCGTTTATCGTGTTCCCGGGTTTAATATTCCCGAGATCCGCAATCTTAAGGTTGTTGTTATGTTTGAATAAAGGATAGAAATATTTCCGGACCTGATCGGGAGCATTTTTACAACCGGCATTCCCAATGGCCATCCGGCTTTCGTTTACTCCTATAATTGCAATATCAATACCATCAAGGGCCGGAAAAGGGTGGTCCTTACTAAAGATCAGAAGAGAATGTAAAATATGATTCGGGTGAGACTCCTCCTGATCGATGATATTATTGATGTTGACCGGTTCAAAATATAAGGAAATATCCATATTATTTTGTGCTTTTCTTTGTCTTTTTTACCGCAGCTTTTTTAGCTGAGGTTTTTTTTACGACTGTTTTTTTTACGGTTGCTTTTTTTATTACTGCTGATTTCTTTGCGGTAGTTTTCTTTGCAGCAGTTTTCTTTGCAGCAGTTTTCTTCGTGGCGGATTTTTTTGAAAAGGCTTTCTTCGCCCCTTCTTTTTTTGGCGACTGGCTTGCGATCTGCATGCAATCCTCCACCGTCAATTCTTCGGGCACCATGTCCTTCGGAATTTTATAATTTAATTTTTCAATAGAAATATAAGGACCGTAACGGCCGCTCAAAACACGGATTTCGGGATGATCAGGAAATTCTTTGATGGTGCTTTTTTCTATTTTATCAATTTTTTCTTCAATGATTTCTATAGCCCTGCCAATAGTAATAGTCAGCGGGTTATCCGTTTTTTTTATGGAGTAGAATTTCCCCTTGTGCCTGATATACGGACCAAAACGTCCAAGCCCTGCAATTACTTCCTCATCCTGGTATTTTCCAACCAGTTTAGGGAAATTAAGCAACGAAAGCGCTTCCGCCAAGGTAATAGTTTCAACACTTTGTCCTTTTAACAAGCCAACAAAACGGGGTTTTTCTTCATCGGTATTTTCACCGAGCTGAAGCATACCGCCAAACTTACCAACTTTGGCATAGATGTTTTTTTGAGTTTCGGGATGTATGCCCAGCAACCTCACACCACTAACCTTTTTTGAAGTTTTTTCCGTTTCAGTAACCTGAACATGAAAGGTAAAATAAAATTCTTTTATCATCTCATTCCAGGCTTTTTTCCCTTCCGCTATTTCATCGAATTCTTTTTCTACGCCGGCGGTAAAATTATAATCCAGAATATTGTTGAAATACTGCATCAGAAAATTATTCACCAGGATCCCGATATCCGTAGGAAATAATTTAGCTTTCTCAAAACCGACTGTTTCAGTTTTCTGTGTATCGTAAATTTTATCCTGTATTAACGATATATACCGGTATTTTCTGTCAACCCCTTCTTTGCTTCCAATAGTAACATACTCCCGTTTCTGTATCGTTGAAATAATCGGAGCATACGTTGAAGGTCTTCCAATACCTAGTTCTTCAAGTTTCTTCACGAGGCTGGCTTCGGTATATCGCGGCGGCTGCTGTGTAAAACGTTCTATAACATTGATCTCTTCGGGATGCATCTTATCATTTTTAGCGATAGGAGGCAAAATACCTTTTTGTTCTTCTTCTTCATCATCCGACGATTCCATGTAGACTTTCAGAAATCCGTCGAATTTTATTATTTCTCCCGTAGCAACAAAATAATCCCTGAGGGATGTGCTGTCAATATAAACATTCGTTTTTTCCAGTTCTGCATCACCCATTTGTGAAGCGATGGTTCTTTTCCAGATCAGGTCATACAATCTTTTCTGGTCGCTCGTGCCGTCCACGGAATGATTGTTCAGGTATGTTGGCCTGATGGCTTCGTGGGCTTCCTGCGCTCCTTTGCTTTTGGTAACGTAATTCCGGACTTTTACATATTGCTGTCCGTAGAACGATTCGATTTCTTTTTTTGCCATACCCAACGCCATATTCGACAAGTTAACCGAGTCGGTACGCATATACGTGATCTTCCCCGATTCATATAACTGCTGGGCAATCATCATGGTTTTTGAAACCGAAAAGCTGAGCTTACGGCTTGCTTCCTGTTGCAGGGTAGATGTTGTAAATGGCGGCGCCGGGGATTTTTTTGACGGCTTGGTTTCGATGTCTTTAACCTTGAATTCGGCTCCGATACACTGATTCAGGAAACCAAGCGCATCATCCTGCGTGTTGAATCTCTTCGAAAGTTCCGCTTTTATCCTGTACGTTTTATTATCCTTGATAAAAGAAAAAATCGCGGAGGCTTTATAAAATGAAACTGAAGTAAAACCATTTATTTCGCTTTCCCGCTCGGCAATAAGCCTGACAGCTACTGACTGCACCCTGCCTGCCGACAAGGAGGGACGGATTTTTTTCCATAACAAAGGTGATAATTCATAACCGACCAATCTGTCAAGTACCCTTCGGGCCTGTTGTGCATCAACCAGATCAATATTAATTTGTCTCGGATTTAAAATGGCTTCCTGGATGGCGGTCTTTGTAATTTCGTGAAAAGCAATTCTTTTTATTTTCTTTTTATCGAGGTCAAGGGCTTCTGAAAGATGCCAGGAAATTGCTTCTCCTTCGCGGTCCTCGTCAGATGCGAGCCATACCACCTGTGACTCTTTCGCCAACTTTTTCAATTCGCTGACGATTTTTGCTTTGTCAGCAGGAATCTCGTATTTGGGGAGAAAACCATTCTCGATATCAACGCCAAGATCTTTCTTTGCGAGGTCGCGGATGTGCCCGAAACACGAACGTACCGTATAATCACTGCCTAGAAATTTCTCTATGGTTTTGGCCTTTGCCGGTGACTCAACTATTACAAGATTTTTTGTCATGAAAATATTTTTGGGAAAGTAAAAAAGTTGTGCAAAATAAAACAAAAATTATTTTTCAGCAACAATTTATTTTTTTCAAATGTATGTTTCGTTAATTTTGCCCAATATTTTCAGGCATTGATGAAGAAAACATTTTATATTGAGACATATGGCTGTCAGATGAATTTTTCGGACAGCGAAATTATTGCATCGGTTCTCGCGGACGAACATTTTATTCAGACAACTAATGTGAAAGATGCCGGTGTGATTTTTTTAAACACCTGTTCCATAAGGGAAAACGCCGAACAAAGAATCTACAACCGCTTGAAACACCTGAAAAGCCTGAAGAAAAAAAACAAAGGCCTGCTGATAGGCGTTCTTGGGTGCATGGCCGAACGCGTGAAAGAAAAATTTTTTGAAGAAGGCGTAGTGGATATTGTCGCCGGGCCCGATTCATACCGTGAACTTCCGAAACTGATTGCCGCGGCTGACGAGAGCGGTAACGCTTTCAACATCCTGCTTTCCAACGAAGAAACGTATGCCGATATCCATCCGGTTAGAATTGACAGCAACGGTGTTTCAGCTTTCATCTCGATCATGCGCGGCTGCCAGAACTACTGCGCCTATTGCGTGGTACCTTACACACGGGGGAAAGAACGAAGCCGTCCTTCAGCAACCATCATCAGCGAAGCTACGGCATTATTTAATGACGGTTACCGCGAAATAACATTGCTCGGGCAAAATGTAAACTCATACATTTATAATAATACCAGTTTCCCTAAATTATTAAGCGACGTTGCCAGGGTGAACCCCGCACTGAGAATCCGGTTTGCGACTTCACATCCGAAAGATTTGTCTGATGAACTTATAGATGTTATTGCCTCGCACGGCAATATCTGCAAATCAATACACCTGCCGCTGCAGTCGGGAAGCAATCATATATTGAAGCTGATGAAACGGAATTACACCCGCGAATCGTACCTGAAGATCATCAATAAAATTTATGATAAAATTCCTGGTTGCAGTATTTCGACAGACATCATTTGCGGGTTTTGCGGCGAAACGGCAGTGGACCATCAAGAAACGTTGTCTCTTATGAAACAGGCTGCTTTCGACTACGCATTTATGTTCCGCTACTCTGAACGGCCCGGTACTCTTGCGGCTGAAAAATACAAGGATGATGTTCCCGACGAAGTTAAAACACAGCGGCTGAACGAGATCATCGCGTTGCAACACAAACTTTCACTGGAAAAAAACAAAAAGGATGTTGGTCAAACGTTTGAAGTTTTGATAGAAGGGCGTTCAAAAAAATCGGCCTCACAGCTCTCCGGCAGAAATTCTCAGAATAAAGTCGTTGTTTTTACAGATGACAAGCATAAAACCGGTGATTATGTGATGGTGAAGATTACGGGGTGTACATCGGCGACGCTGAAGGGGGAGTTGATAATTCAGTCCGCCGCGGCGGAGCAGAATTAAGATTGCAGAATTAAGATTGCAGAGTTCAGAAAGCAGAAGGCAGTCCACCGCTGGCGGATTAGAATTCAGAAGTCCGCTGCGACGGATCAGAGATAATTTAGGGTAACCCCGCTATTTTTAATTATTTATCAAAACAATTTGCTCATTTGCGCGCGTTGCAAACGCGCGCACGGGGGTAACTTTTTATGAAAAAGGTTTAATTATACAGACTGGAGCCTGCAGGAATAATTGCGGCTCAGGCCGGGAGCCTATGCCAAACGTATCTCTATTGTTTTATCAGTTTAATGGATGGCTGGTTACTGCCAGGGAAGTTCAGAAAATACAAACCATCTACCAGATGAGAGATATCAATTCTTGTGCAGGAATTCAGAACTTTCCCTGTTTGGACAAGCCGGCCGAGAAAGTCGTTGATGTAAAATTCCGACCCGAATAATTCAGATGATAACTGCAACTGAATTTCACCTGAAGAAGGATTTGGAAAAAGCTTGAATTCTTCTGAAGTTGAAGATTCATTCATACCGGTACTGGCATCATATATTTCGAAAGCATCCAGAACCGACGCCCCTGAAAGACCTCCGGCTACATATATTTTATTTCCTGCACCAATTGCTGTATGTGTGACTTTAGCAAGATTCATATCGCTGGTATACCAGCTACTTTGAGAAACATCATAAATATCGACAAGAGATGATACACTAGTGTAGAGTAGTTGCTGTGAGTTAACATCGCCGCCACCTGTAAAGAATACTTTATTACCTGCTGTGCATGCAGCAATCCCTGCCCGTGCATTACTGAGTTGTGCTGTGGTCCAGTTCGTGCCATCATAAATATCAACAGTATTGTACGAAAGATTGGTCCCGGGGCCTGCACCGCCTGCAAAAAAGAATTTACCACCTGCATAAATACCGGAAAAATTAGTACGCGCCTGGGATAATGTGGCTGTAGTCCATGTGTCAGTATTCGAATTATAAATATCAACGACATCACTTGACTTATTGTACCCGTGGGATCCACCTGCGAATATCCCAATGATGCCGTCAGTAGCTGCAGCAACGAAGGTCCTTGCCAGGGAGAGTGTGTCCACAGACATTGATTTTGTAACTTCATCATACACAAAAACCAGTTCGCTTGGGACGAGTGTGGCTGTTCCGGCATTAAACTTCTTTAAATGGCCGGCAAATAATATCTTATTCCCTACATGCAATGCCTGTCCAAAGCATGAAGAATCGGGAAGAGTTAATGAAGACCAGGCACCATTCTGGTAAATATCAAGGACAGTGCTTCCCACAACATCATTCCAGTTTGAAACACCGCCAGCAACATACAGGGCGCTGTCGCCACCCACTGAAGCAGTAAAACAACGGGGCGAAGAAATATTTGTTGATGTCAGCCATATATCTGTTAAGGAATTGTATACATCAACTGTACTGACAATATTAAAATTACTATCGCAGCCACCAATAAAATATAGCAAATTGCCCATTTTAGCAGATTGCAGTTGCCCCTTTGGTGAAGGCATGCTCTGTAGGTTCCACTGTGAATAGCTACTACTAATTGTAAATGCAGCGATAAACACTAAGGTAATGATTTTTTTCATAAAGTAAGATTTTGTGTTAATAAATAAGTTTTGCTATTTTATCTTTTTTATAAATTATTCTAAAAACCTTGTTCAAAGCATCTGTTCTCGAATTCACCTGTAGTTTGTCGTAAATATTGCGAATGTGTGTTCTTAACGTTTCAACACTGATAAACAGTAAATCTGCAGCTCTGGACATCCATTTCATGAGCTTTTTGTGCCTGTAATACCCCGTGAACAGGGAAGTTCGTCATAAGTTAGTATATTAAAATCAAACTATTAGATGAATTAATCTTTGATACATCGAACAGAATAGCCCCTTTTTTTAACGTCATTGTTGCGATTTACCCAATGGTAATTGTAAACCATGCTTCTGAACCATGCATATAACCCGTCATTCGTAATGGTTGCGGTCCACCATACCCCGCTCATACCCTGAACCATAAATGTACCCTGTTCATCTCTCATACCTCCAGGTAATGCCGTGAAACCGGTTTCATTGGTTATATCGGCGGTCATCGAAACCCAGTGTTCCGTTCCGTATTCTTTTAACTTATCGGCGGCTGTACTAGCCCCACCTACAAATTCTTCAAGAATGGCCCAGTCTTCGTCGGTTGCAACATGCCAGCCTGCAGGTGCTAAATTCCTCGAATCAGATACTGCATAAAAATTATATAATTTTCCATAAGTGTCAGACAATAAAGGGTTGTTGGTATAATTGCAGTATGCTCCTGTGGCTAGCACTCTCCAGGCAGTGTCATCGGTGACGTTAGGAATACTGCTACCATCACGGTATTTGGATGTCTTGAGATTTTCCAGCATCCAGGTTTGTGTACCAATCGTTATCTGATGGTATACATTGCCATCAATATCGGTTACAGTACCAGTAGCGCCAGATGACAATGTCATAAATGAATATTCATCGCCATACGAAGTGCCTGAACTATTTGCGGCATATGCCCTAACATAATACATAGTATTTTCCGAAAGCCCCGACATTGTGCTGGTGAAGACACCGCTTGTGGCGTTTTCAGTAGTTATACTATTTTCCGTTGTTGGTGACGGGCTGGTTGACCAGCATACACCGCTTGCGGTAATGGCAGCTCCACCATCGCTTATTATATTGCCACCGCATGAGGCTGAGGTTTGCGTGATGGCTGTAACATTGCTTGTTGAAACTATGGGTAAGTTCGCATCATTTGCTTCTTTAGTACAACTACTCATCACGACTGATAAGAAGATTGATAATAATAAAATTGTTAAAGCAAAAACATTTGTATTTTTTTTCATTTTTTTATTATTAAATTATTTACCATTAATTATTCTTAAAAACCTTGTTCAAAGCATCTGTTCTTGAATTCACCTGTAGTTTGTCGTAAATATTGCGAATGTGTGTTCTCACGGTTTCAACACTTATAAACAGTCTATCGGAAATTTCCTTGTACCGGAATCCTTTTGCGAGGAAGTCAAGAATCTCTCGTTCGCGTGGAGATAACACATTAATATCATCGGACACTTTCTTCCTGACACTGAACTGCTCAATAACTCTTCGTGCAATCTGAGGCGACATAGGCGATCCACCGGCATTGATTTCGATAATGCCCGAAATGATCTTTTCGGGAAGTGAGTTTTTCAGCAGGTAGCCGGTTGCTCCGGAACACAGCGATTGAAACACGGATTCATCATCATCAAATATAGTGAACATCACAAACTGAATTTCCGGATATTTTTCCTTTGCAACTTTAACACAAGAAATACCGTTCATTCCGGGTAATTCAATATCCATTACAACAACATCAGGATGAATTCTGTTTAAATCCTGCAGAAAATCTTCGGCATTGGAAAATCCTTTTAGCAAGCTGCAATCAGCGGATTTTTCAACAATGTCCTCAATCGTTTTTCTTAATTCGTTATCGTCTTCAACTATGCAAACAGTAATCATGTGAGATTTTTTTACAAATGTATATGAACCCTCAACGTTGCGCAATACCACATTAGTAGTAATTTGCAAAACTGCTAAAGAGGAATGTTTAACAGCACGGTAGTTCCGTTTCCCGGAATTGATTCGATCTCAAGTATTCCAAAGCATGCATTGGCGCGCTTTGCCATATTACCAAGTCCGTTACTGAAAGAGCCTATATTCGTTTTGTCGAAACCTTTTCCATTGTCCGATATTTTCAATGATACATGCTGTTGTGAAACTTTGATTTCAATAGTGCAGCTGGTTGCAGCCGAATGCTTGATGATGTTATGCGCGGCTTCTTTTAAAATCAGAAAGAAACTTTGTCTTTTTAATGGAGAAATGGAACTCTCATTATCGGTGTCCGGGAAATCAAGGCTGCAATCAATTCCGGAATTCTCAAACAAATCATTGCAATAATTACGCGAATAAGCCATCAGAGCGGCCATATTGTCATACTTGGGATTGGTAGACCAGATGATTTCCCTGAAGTCGTCAATAACCCTGCGTGATAACCCTGATATCTGATTTAGCTTGTTCAGCGAATTTGCATTTCCATCTGTTTCGGCTTTCAGAGATTCGCTCAGGAGTGAAATTTTCGACAACGACGACCCTGCTCCATCATGAATATCTTTTGATAATGTGGTCCTGATTTTTTCAATTTCCTGCAACCTGGCCAATTCATTGATTTTTTTTCGGTACTTCAGATACACGATAAACCTGAAAACCGCCGCAAGTATTCCTGTAATTATAATCAATGCCAGTGTAAGGAACCACCATGTTCTCCAGAAAGGCGGCCGTATGACAAAGTGAAATTCCGTCTGATTTTCGTTCCAGATACCATCGTTGTTGCATGATTTCACGCTAAATGTATACTTGCCTGGTGAAAGGTTCGAATATTCGGCCTTTGTTTCTTCTGTGACCGGAGACCAATCATTTTCAAGACCTTCAAGTTTCCACTGATACCGTGTTGCATTGGGATTGCTAAAGCATACGCCACCGAACTCAAATGTAAGATGATTCTGGTCATAAGGTAAGCAAAGATTCACCGGTAATCGAAACCATGAACTAACAGAGTCGCAGAATTTTCTGTAATATTCACTTTCCCAATTTATTTCTTTGTAAAATAGCTTGATCCTTGTAATATAAGTTTCCGGTGGTTTTGAATTTAACCGAACCACATCGGGATTAAACTTAATTAACCCTTGCATAGTTGCAAACCAGATCTTTCCGGTGTTATCAATATTGATATTTTGCCCGCTCAGCATGTATGCGGAAAAGCCATTCTTTTTACTGTACGATTTTATCGATGCCATGCTTCCGTTACTTTTAAAAGTGATTATATCAAAACCATTGCTGAAACCGGCATATAGTTTATCATTACCATCAGAAGCAAGAGCCAGGTATCGATCGGACGAGAGTCCCTGTTTTGTTGAAAATAAATGCGGACCCTTTTCATCAATATTTATTAGTCCTCCATAAACAGCGATCCAAACTCTGTTCCATCTGTCAACGGTCATATCATCGGGGCTGAGACTATTGCCGGGATATTTGGCAAACTTGAATTGCCTGCCGTCGTATTTCATAAAACCGGCATTAGTTGCAAACCAAATGTTATTGTTGGTATCACGCACTATGAAATCAATGGTTCCTGTTTCTTCGCCAATATCCTCCTTGCTATAACATGTGGTTTTCTTACCGTCGAACCGGACCAGGGTGTTATAATCAATTACAAACCAAATATTTGTTCCGTCGTTGAAAGCCACGCGCGGCGTTACGTTTTTGTCCAGCCCGAATTCCGAATTTACCTGCCGCCCTTCAAAATGCTCCGCATCAAAAAGGCCATGATAGGTAAGTACTATTGTTTTTCCATTTCCTGTTTCAAAAAATCCTATGGTTTCCCTACCTTTAGGAGCCTCATAGATTTTAATTTTCGTGCCATCGAATCTGCAAAGTTTGTCAATAGAAGTAGCAAACCAGATATTTCCCTTCGAGTCTTTGAAATTAAAATATACTCTTGATGAATTCAACCCATCCTTCTCGTTGATGGTGATGAACTTTTCACCCATGAATTCAACGGCCCCAAGTCCGCGTGTTGACAGCCACAAATTACCTTCATTATCCTTCGTAACATAAAAAACCAGGTTTATTGGCAAACCGTTTTTTTCATCGAACAAAAAAACTTTGCCTTCCTTGCTCACCTTCCAGACCCCAGTTTCGCTAGGTATCCATATGTTATGTTCATTGTCCTCGCATATTCCCGAAAAAAACCAATAAAAAATATTGCCAGGTAAATCAAGAAAAGTGATCTTTCCATTCTTATATGAAAAAATCCGGAATTGATGGGAAATTTTTTCGTATGTTGAAAAATACAAAGTAGAATCAGAGGTGCAATAAATCAGGTTCAGCCGTTTACCGGCAAGAACAGGATCTTTATATAAAGTTGACTCGAAAAGTACAGTATCTCTAATATCATATAGTTTATTTTGCGTATTCACCACAACATCGCCTGCAGAATTTCTCACCACAGATATCAGCATTGTTTCGGCAACATTCAAAAACGGATAAGAATGCGTAATATCATGAAAACTGTTGTCCTCGAAATAAAGTAACTGCCTTCTATCGTCGGCATTCCATAAGGCAATCCACAACCGGCCTTTATTATCAAGCGCCGTGGATGCCCACCTGCCTGGAAGTGAAATCCCATCTTCCGAAGTGAAATTTGTGAATTTTTTTCCATCATAAATGCTGAAGGTGTTCAGGCTAAGAATCAGCAGCCGTCCATCAGGCAGTTCAACAATGAGGCCTACATTATTATCACCCAATCCGTCTTTTTCAGTAAAATTCTCAAAGGTCTTTCCATTGAATCGGAATATCCCTCCGCCCAGGGTTGCAAACCATAAATGTCCGCGCCTATCCTGCATGATTTTTACAACATCATTCGAGGTAAGCCCTTGCTCATAATTAAATATTTGGAAATTGTATTGCTGGGCCAATAAGCCATTCACAAACAACAGCAGTGGTACTAAAACTGAATATTTAAATAATTTCCGGGTCACGTTCAATTAAAATCTTTTCGAAATTAATACATTTACTTACACGTTATTATTAATTTCAGAAACTATTTTAAAAATGATTCTTCATTTCCTTCTTCCCACATTCGACGAAGGTTCTACCTTCGTCGAAACTATTTTGACAGGTTCTGTCTGTATAAAAATGTCATAACTATGCATTGTCTAATAAAAAAATACAAACAGGAAAAACGTTTAATAATACAGGCTGGAGCCTGTAGGAATAATTGCGGCTTTGGCAGGAGCCTAATCCGAACCGGGGCACAGGGGAAATGTTGAATTGACCATGTTAATTCTTTTGCTCGTATTAGTCTTCTTTTTTGTTAAGACATAATACATATCCTTTATTGTTATAGGTGGTCTTTAGTTTTATCTCTTTTTTATTCAGATCTAAAATTTCCCAACTTGGGGTTTTATGCCTTCCAATTGGCCCAGTGCCGTTTGTCAATGAAGAAGATTCACATACTACCAAATTTTTATAATTATCATGTAAGGCCCAATCCCAGATAACAAGATTTTCGCTGTAATCTTCGCTATATCCTATGATGTGTGCAACGTAACATTCATTCATATCATCATAAAAAAAATAAAACTCCGTTCCTAAAGAATCTTTATATAATTGTAATGAATCAATTCCGTCAACAGTATATTCTGTAAGAATGTGCCTGCCTAATAGATTGTTAAATGTGCGTTCTTTTTTACAACCAAAACTTAGTAGCAAAATTGCACTTAGAATCAGGATTATTTTTTTCATTCTACTTTTGAATTATAAACACAATAACCTCATTTTGCAATGTATTGTTCGCATTTTTCAATAACCCTGCATGTTAGTTGTTTTCCAATATTGCAAACAAAACTACTATTTTTTAATATGTAAACAAAATGTGTTGCTCATTTGCACGCGTTGGAAACGCGCGCGTGCGGGGTCGAATAATTAGGCATGGTTTAAACCTAATTGTTTGTTTAATGTTTCCATGTCAAGTTTTGCAGCATCTAACGAACCGGCCTTTTTAATTTCCATGATATCTTTATTGTTTGAGCCAACAAGGATCAGCCTGAAATCATCATTGGGAATATCAAGGGATCTGTTACCCCTGCTGTATGTCCGCCACATCATATCCGATTTTTTGATCTTTATTTTCATGCCGGGATCAATAGTAATCCAGCGTCCGGTTCTTATGATCCCGAACAGGTTGTTTGAAAATCTGACACGTTTTTTTTCAGGATCAATCAGTGCGCTTTCTGTAGATAACCCCATAAATGCACCGATCAAGAACAGGATCGGCCCGGATAGATAAAAAAATGTCAATACAAAGCCTGCAACAAACAAGATCACTCCTGAAAAAGAGCCAACCGGCCCGAATGATTTTCCAAGTTTGTTGTTTACTATCATTTTTTGGATATTCTAAGAGGAAAAAACCTGAAAACCTTTTTTTGATATTCTTTATAATCCGGGTATTTTCCTGCACTGATTTCTTCACTGAAGCTGGAGCTTCCCATGAAAAGAACGATCAGCAGGAGCGCTCCAGCAATGCTCCAGTTGAGCCAATAGCCGCCCGCAGCCACGCCAAAGAAATAAAAACTTACCCAGATCGCCTGCTCGGCAAAATAATTGGGGTGCCGGCTGAGCGCCCACAAACCTTTGTCTAAAAATCCCTTTTTGTAATCAGCGGATAACTCCGCTCCTGCTTTGATGGCGGCCCATTTTCTGCTTTGGAATTTCCATTGCTGAATGTCGGCAAGGGTTTCATAAACAATAAAAAATAACATAAGTCCTGCTGCCAGGTAATCGAACGTGCCGAGCGGCAGTTGATTGTTTTGAAGCGCCACAATGGTTGGGAGCGTAATAAGCAGGATGATGATGTTCTGATACCCGGAAATAAAAAACAGGTTAAAGATCGTCCATTTCCAGCGTGGTGAAAACTCAGGTTTTTTGCGTAGTACCTGCCAGCGGTAATCTTCTTCACCAGACCAGAAACGCCACTGATAGGCGCCTTTGAGTGCGAAATTCGTGGTCAGCCTGATGCCCCACAATGTAACAAGTGTGCTCATCAAAACAAGCCGTGGTGAGTAATCACCATAAGCGGCCGCGACCCATGCATACACAATAGGAATGACACTCCATAACTTATCCACCTGGCTATTGTTGCCTGTGAGTTCTCCAACAATAAATGAATAGGCAGCCACAACGGCAGCAATAATTATCAGTGTTTTCAATGCATTCCACTCGACAGGCCCGAGTGTGACGCCAAAAAAATAGGTGAACAAAGGAACTGCCAGTAAAGTGATTATCAGTAGTATTGAAGTAGTGATGATTTTCATGATTTCGATTTTGATTAGTAGATTTTGTCAGGGAATATCTTTAACGCAGGTTTTATAAAAATATGATTCACTGAGGGTACAAAAACAAAAAACCGCCCATTTCTGAGCGGCTTTTTCAGAGCTTAGTAACCAAAGACCTCTTTCAGTTTCAGCTTTTTTACTTTACCGTATTTTTTCAGCATTTTAAAATCAAGTGATTTTTCAGGGCCAAGAACAAGGATCACCTGCGGTTTGGCTTTTACATATTTTTCCTGAAAAGCTTTGACATCGGCAAAGGTCAGTGTGGGTATCTGTTTGTAAATATCCTGGCGGATATCATAATCGAGGCCCAGTCTTTTTGCCGATTCGTAATTGAACAGGATGTCGGATTTTGTAATGCGTTCGGTTCGCATAGCCTGAAGGATAGAGCTTTTTGCCAGATCAAAAGATTTTTCAGCATCCGGCATGTTGTCCATCAATTCAAAGAAAGCTTTGAGCGCTTCACCGAGTTTGTCGGTCTGAGTCATAATAAAGGAAATATTGTAATAATGGCTTTCCTTTTTCTGTAACAGGTTCTGATAAAAAGACATGGCAGCGTATGCCAGCGCCCTTGATTCGCGCATTTCCTGGAAAACAATCGCATTCATGGAACCGCCGAAATATTCGTTATACAATCTGATGACCGATTCATTGGACTTGTTGTACGTATCGCTCTGCGAGAGCATGAACAACATGGCCTGTTTCATATCATATTCCACCTGATAAACCACCGTTTTTTCTGTTGCTAATTCAGGGAAAACTTTCGCTTCAGGTATCGGTGTGAAAGCAGCCGGAACATTATGATATTTTTCAATAAGCTCGCGTAATTCCGTTTGTGTGTTGCTTCCATAATACAGAATATGGTGATAGTAATTGTGGAGGTTTTTAATTTTATCCACTAATTGCTGGGCGGTAAGCTTGTTCAGTTCATCTTCGCTCAACACGTTGGTGACAGGAGATTCGGGGCCGAAAATGCCGTACATCACCATATAGGAAAAAATGGTTTGTTGGTTTTTCTTATTGTCTGCACGTTCTTTTATTTCGTCTTTTACAAGGTTGGATAATGCTTCGGGGTTAGGCTGTGCATCCGTGAGTAGCTTTTCAAAAAGGGCAATACCTTTTTCAATATTTTCTGTAAGCCCGCTTAACGAAACATAAACTTTTTCTGCAGAATTGTAAACATCAAAAGAGCAACCCAGTTTGAAAAATTCCTGTTTAATCTGTGCGGGAGTATAATCGGATGTTCCAAGATACTGAAGGTAGTCAATGGCCACACCCAATATTTTATCATTGTTGGTGCCCATTTCAAAAACATAATACAAATTAAATGTTTTATTTTCGATGTTTTTCAGGTAGTAAACCTCCAGATTTTTCTGTTCATAGCGGGTAATGTCTTTTTTATAATCCAGAAAAACAGGTTCTATATCTTCGATTTTTTTAGATTCGATTAATTGTCTGAATTCTGATTTGTCTTCACGGTTGATTTTAATCTTGGTGATCTTTGGCTTTTTAATTTTCTGCTCAGCAACTTCTTCTTTACCTGTTTTTTTATAAATCAGCACATAATTATTTGTGAAGTTCTTGTTTGCAAATTCAACAATATCCTTTTTAGTGATTTTTGAATACCTGTCGAACTTCTGAACATATTTTTCCCAGGGCTGCCCGGCCGTAAAAGATTCAACGAACGCTTGTGCCCTGGATTCATTTTTCTCAAAACTTTTTGTTTGTTTCAATTTCAGGTCTGTGATAATGGCGCCCAGCAACCAGTCGTCAAATTCGCCTTTTTTAATTTTATCAATCTGTTCGAGCAACAGGTCTTTCACCTGATCAAGGGTCTGGCCTTCTTTAGGTTTTCCCTGCAATAGTTCGAAAGAATAATCCATCGCCACTTCGGCACTTGATGTGGCAGAAAGAACTTTTTGTTTCTGGACCAGGTTCAGGTCAATAAGTCCGGCGGCTGAGTTTGCCAGTATCATATCAAAGATCGGCAACAGGTCGGCATCTGGTGTGGATGCGCCACCAAGGCGGAATGCAATATTCACGCTTTCGGCATCGGGGCCGACAACATTGATAATCCGAGGTTCGTTGATTGGGTCTTCGGGTTCAAATGTGTAAGGAACGACTTCTTTTTTCTGATAATCACCAAAATATTTATCTATCAGAACGATTACCTTATCCGGGTCAAAATCGCCGGAAAGGCAAATAGCCATATTATTAGGTACATAATAATTGTTGTAAAATTCGCGAACCCTTTTCATCGAGGGGCTTTTCAGATGCTCTACCGTTCCAATTACCGTTTGTGTACCGTAGGTATGTTTTAGAAAGAGCCCTTTCAACATTGCAAAATACATTTTTACGTCGTCGTTGGTCAGCGTCATATTATATTCTTCGTAAATCGTTTCAAGCTCCGTATGGAACAGGCGGAGCACCGGCTGCCTGAATCTTTCTGATTCGATGATCATCCAGTTCTCGAGCTGGTTCGAAGCAATGGTGTTAACATAAACAGTCTGCTCCAGCGAAGTATATGCGTTGGTTCCGGTGGCGCCAATGTATGCCAGCAGTTTGTCGTATTCGTTGGGGATAGCAAATTTGGATGCTTCGGTAGATATACTGTCGATCAAACGATATATTTTATCACGGTTCACTTTGTCATCCGTACTTATTTTTCTATAAACTTCGAACAGGCTGTCCACCGAGGCGATCAGCGGAGCTTCTTTCGAATAATCCGTTGTACCTATTCTTCCGGTACCTTTAAACATCATGTGTTCAAAATAATGGGCAAGCCCTGTGGCATCCGAAGGATCATTTTTACTGCCTGCTTTGGTGGCAATGTAGGTCTGTATTCTGGGTTCATCTTTATAAACAGTCATGTAAACGGTAAGGCCGTTATCAAGTGTGTAAATCCTGGCATTCAAAGGATCACCGGGAACGGTGACATATTTTCTATCCTGCGCAGAAACGTTTTGAATAAATAAGGTACTCAACAACACCCATAATAAAATATGTAGTGGTGCAAATTTTGTTTTCATGGTCATGGTTTTGGTTTTTAAATTTGTGTGGTATGACAGGGGCTATAATTATTTGTTACAAAAATATTATTTTTTTCAGTCTTTTGGTGCAAAAACCAAAAACACAAACATATCTTGCGAACTGTAAAAAACACAGTCAATGGTTTTGCTCATATTTATTATGCAGGATTAATATTCAATGTCCAGGTCCAGTTGCTCCTTCAAATTTTTTAAATCGGGATTTTTTTCGATCATCCTGTTGTATTTTGCTTCCGCGGTATAAGGCTTTATGGTATTATCCTCAACCTCGGCAACTTCACCCGAAATATCAAATGAATTATTTTTGAGTGCCGACCTGAAGAAATGAAGAATTTCCGGTTTTTTTGTGAAAAATTCTTTCAGGGACATTTTATTCTCAAAAACAAAAGTGATCTTTCCTTCCTCGTCAATTTCAGGTAATTGTTTTTTCAACGCCGAATAAAAACTCGGTTGTTTATCAAACATTTTTACCATCTCAGGCCAAAGTTCACATATCTTGTCTAAATCATATGGTTCTTCACCATAATCAACACGGAGTTCTTCAACAATGGCTGTTTCCTCTTTGCTTTCTTCCTTAATTGAAATGATGGAATGGGGTACCACAATTTTTTTCTGAACCGGTTTCTCTGTGGTAACTGCCGGTGTTATTATTTTTGGAGTGATTTCAGGAGTCTTCGCTGGAGGAGTTTCTACAAATTCATGTTTTTTTTTTACTTCAGGCTCAACACCTTCATCTGTTTTCTTTACCTCTTGCGAAAAGTTGCACATCTGTATGAACGCTATTTCGAGGTGCAACCGTTTATGGTTACTGTTCTTGTATTCAAAATCAAAGCGGTTGGCAATTTCAAGGTTTTTCACAATGAACTGTTCGGGGCACTGCCTGGCGAACTGAGCGTATTTGTTCTTAATATTTTCGCTGACTTCAAGCAGTTTCAAGGTACCTGGATCTTTGCACATCAGCAGGTCGCGCAGATGTGCTGCAAAACCGGCTAAAAATATCTGGCCTTCAAAACCGTTTTCCAGCACTTGGTCAATGAGGTTCAGGGCTTCGAAAATATTGTTTTCCAGTATCAGTTCAGTCATCTTGAAATAATATTCATAATCGAGAATATTGAGATTTTCAAGTACCGCTTTAAAAGTAATTTTGTTATTGGATGAAATGGCAATCTGATCGAAGATAGAAAGAGCGTCACGCATGGCGCCATCGGCTTTCTGGGCAATCAGGTGCAGGGCATCAGCCTCTGCTTCTATGTGCTCGCAATCAGCCACATAAGCCAGGTATTTTGCCATATCATCCACCGTGATCCGTTTGAAATCAAAGATCTGGCAACGTGACAAAATTGTTGGAATGATCTTATGCTTTTCGGTAGTTGCCAATATGAACTTTGCATACGATGGCGGTTCTTCAAGGGTCTTCAGAAATGCATTGAAAGCAGCAGGCGAAAGCATGTGGACTTCATCGATGATATACACTTTATATTTGCCGGCCTGTGGCGGAATGCGAACCTGATCAACCAAAGCTCTGATATCATCAACAGAATTATTGGAGGCGGCATCCAGTTCGTGAATATTAAAGGAGGTAAGTTCGTTGAAAGATTTACAGGAATCGCAAACATTACAAGCTTCGAAATTCTCGTTAAGGTTCAGGCAATTAATTGTTTTTGCCAGTATGCGGGCGCAAGTGGTTTTCCCAACACCGCGGGGGCCGCAAAATAAAAATGCCTGAGCAAGCTGCTGGGATTTAATGGCATTTTTAAGTGTAGAAGTAATGGAATGCTGGCCAACAACCATGTCGAATGTTGAAGGGCGGTACTTGCGGGCTGAAACAATAAAATTCTCCATGAAAAAAATTTAACCCGTGATTATGGGGTGAACAAAAATATAAATTTTTTTTCAAATAAAATTTAATACCGGGAGGCTGAATAAAAAAACTCAGACTTCATCCTGCATTTTTATTCATTTTGGGACTGTTCACCCCAGAATAAAAATAATAATAAAGTTCTATAAGGTTTGATTGCCCGTTATACTGATAACTCATTCAATCAGACGCAGCGTATAGTCCGATCTCGGTTTCACCTCATTGTGCTTTATTCATGTTGCACCGGCATTTACCATTGTGATTTATTTTTTGGATGACTAAAAAATAAATAAATGGTATCGTTCAGAATTTTTTATTTTGTCTCTCGAATAAAAAAAGATTCCTCACCTTCCTGCCTTCACTTCCGTTGCGGCAGGCAGGGTTCGGAATGACATTGTAATTTTGATGGTACGGGAGGAGGAAAGCAGCGGAGCGCTTTGCGCTCCGCTGCTTTCCTCCTCCTCAATAACAAACCATGATGTCATTCCGAATTGAGTGAAACGAAATGAGGAATCTCTATTTTTTTCAATTGTTCCAATGGTGGTGAATCCACAGCAGTGGATTACATTATTTTTAATTACTACAAATCTAAGGTCTTGCCCCAATGATTTGATTAGTGCAAATTCAATAGCAGGTAAAAAAAAAAATTGAAAATGGTATCAGCCGATTACGACCAGTATATCACCTTCCATCACATTGTCGCCTTTGGCTACCTTTACTTCTGTCACCTTGCCTTCTTTATCGGAATCAATATTATTTTCCATTTTCATGGCTTCCAGCACAATGATTTTTTGCCCGATAGCAACCTGATCACCTGGTTTTATCAGAATATTCAGCACTTTTCCGGGTAATGGAGATTTTATGACTCCGCTCCCTTTAGGAGCTGAAGGCGATGCTGTTTTTGCCACCTGAGGAGATGCATCGGTTGACGGAACAGCCACTGATCGTACAAGTTTTGGTGTTTTGGTGGTCTGTAATGATTTTTCTACTTCCACTTTGTATGAAGTACCGTTCACAACAACATCAGCCACGTTATCATCAATATTCGATATTTCAACTTCGTATTGATTTTTATCTATTTGAAATTTATATTTACTCATGTCCGGATTAATTTTTTTATTGACAATTATTTAAATCTCTGGCGGGGAATATGCATGGGAATCTGCCTCATCCCGTATATTTTTGAGCTCCACGGCGAATACGGCCGCATAACTTTCTGAATGGTTAACACGGTTTTTTCATAATCGTGAATATCCCTGATATGCATATCAATGGCCATTGCTATCACAGCTGCGATTTCATCAAAATTGGCTTTTGCACCTGCTTCTTCAACCAAAGGCTGTTCTGTTTTTTTCTTTTTAAAAACTACCATGACTGATCAATTTAAAGCGGTAAATTCGAATGTTTTTTGGGCGGATTGACATCCTTTTTTGTTGCCAGCGACTGTAAGGCACGAATAACGCGGAACCTGGTATTTCTCGGTTCAATCACATCATCGATATAACCGAATTTGGCCGCCTGGTAAGGATTAGCAAATTTATCTTTGTATTCTTTTTCTTTCTCCTCAATAAATGCTGCCTTTTCTTTTTCATCGGTTATTGCTTTCAGTTCTTTCTGATACAAAACTTCGATGGCTCCTTTTGGACCCATAACGGCGATTTCTGCCGAAGGCCAGGCGTAATTGATGTCTCCGCGTAGTTGTTTGGAACTCATCACATCATGAGCGCCACCATAAGACTTGCGCAAGGTTACAGTAACCTTTGGCACAGTGGCTTCGCCATAAGCGTATAGTAATTTTGCTCCATGGATGATAATACCGCCGTATTCCTGTGTGGTTCCGGGTAAAAATCCGGGAACATCGACCAGTGTAACCAACGGAATATTAAAAGCATCACAAAAACGAACAAAGCGGGCGGCTTTTCTCGAAGAATTAATATCAAGCACACCGGCGAGGTAGTTGGGCTGATTGGCAACGATACCTACCGACATGCCGTTAAACCTGGCAAATCCGATAACGATGTTCGGGGCAAAATGCCGCATAACCTCTAAAAATTCCTTTTCATCTACAATGGCATGAATAACGTCTTTTACATCATACGGTTTGTTAGGATTTTCAGGAACTATCTCGTTCAGAAAATCTTCCAGGCGGTCAATAGGATCATCACATGGCGCTAATGGTGGATCTTCAAGGTTGTTCTGCGGAAGATAACTTAGCAGTTTTCTTATCAACTGGAACCCTTCCTGCTCATCTTCAGCGACAAAATGATTGACACCTGATTTTGATCCGTGAACCATGGCGCCTCCAAGTTCTTCGTCCGTAACAACCTCACCGGTAACGGTTTTAACTACCTTAGGACCGGTAACAAACATATAACTGTTTTTCTTGGTCATCATGATAAAGTCGGTCAAGGCCGGAGAATAAACAGCGCCGCCGGCACATGGGCCAAAGATGGCTGAAATCTGAGGTATTACACCCGAGGCCATGATGTTGCGCTGAAAAATATCAGCATAACCGGCAAGACTGGTAACGCCTTCCTGAATTCGCGCACCACCGCTGTCGTTGATTCCAATAACGGGAGCTCCGACTTTCATGGCCATATCCATAACTTTACAGATCTTCTGCGCAAAGGTTTCGGAAAGGGAACCGCCAAAAACGGTAAAATCCTGAGCAAAAATATAAACCAGACGGCCGTCAATGGTGCCGTATCCGGTAACTACACCGTCGGACATATACGTTTCTTTTTCCAGTCCGAAATTGGTACAACGGTGTGTAACAAACATATCGAACTCTTCAAAACTATTTTCATCTAAAAGCAGGTCTATACGTTCACGTGCGGTGAGTTTTCCTTTTTTATGCTGAGAATCAATGCGTTTCTGACCGCCGCCGAGTTTTGCCAGTTCTCTTTTGTCAAGCAGTTCTTTTATTTTGTCTTGTAAAGCCATGATTTTAATTAAGGTTTTAGAGTTTAGTTTTTTCTGGTTGTGTTTAGATTGATACTTCAGGATTGCTAAAAAAATCCTTTTCGAATCTTTTATTATTAGCTATTTGCTTTTATCCTCGCATAATTCTGTCAGAACACCTAAGGTAGATTTTGGATGCAGGAATGCAATGTGTAAGCCTTCAGCTCCTTTACGCGGGGTTTTGTCAATAAGTTGAACACCTTTGGATTCCACCTCTGTCAGTGCACTTTCAAGGTCTTTGGCTGCAAAAGCCAGATGATGAATTCCTTCGCCTTTTTTCTCAATAAATCTACCGATAGGCCCTTCAGGATCAGTGGATTCCAGCAATTCAATTTTTGTCTGGCCGACCATAAAAAAGGCTGTTTTTACTTTCTGCTCAGGTACTTCTTCAATGGCATAGCACTTGAAACCCAGCACGTTTTCATAATATTTAATGCTTTCCTGAAGGTCTTTAACAGCAATTCCGATATGTTCAATATGTGATATATTCATAGCTCAAAATTTTATGCAAATTTATAAGTCCTTTTGATGTAATGCTCAAAAAGTCCAAATTTATTTTCAAAAAATAAAGACAAAAAAAAATTCAGCGCACATCAAAACAGAAAATCATATTCTGTATCCCAGTTTGCCCTTATGTTTATGAGGTCCGGAAAATAAAATACAGGTTCAGGCTGGCGCTTTTGAAAATAATCGCCCTCATCCCATTTACCATTGCCGTTTTCGTCTTTTACAAGACGGATGCGGTAATTTCCGGGGCCGAGGTTGTCAAAAATGATTTGCTGGCCTTTTAAACCCGGTCTTTGTTCCAGGAATGATTTATCTTCTTTTAAAAGCTGGACAATGAATGATTTACTGCTTTCGCCGGGCTTAATGGTAAACAGCAATCTTCCATAAACCTCAGGATTGTTGGCTGAGAAACTCACTGAAAGACTGTCATTTACAAGCCCGTAAATATCAGTAAAGGCTCCGGGCAAAACTAATAGCCGGTAAATCTTTTTTGGTTCCCAACTATATTTCAGGTTAAAAGTCCGGTTGATATTTGAATCAGAAAAAAAAGTCAGCGCTTTGATTTCAACAAAGTTGCTGTCGATTTTCTCGCTAAGTGAAATTTTCGAGTAATCTGTTTTGGCTACCGGATGGGAAAGCTTCACCCTTAAAGGAGCAAAATAGGCAAACTGGTTTGAAGCGTTAGCATTGCAGCTGATGCCAAGTTTGTACAGATCATAAAGATCATCCGTTCCTTTACCCGTTGGTTTCTTCACATTTGTCTGCTCGTCGGGTTTCTGCTTCAAAGCAATCTCGACCGTATCAATAATAATTCCCTTATCGGAAAGAATGCATTTCAAGGTATCTACATCCGGATTGGACAGCCAGCAGGTAATAGAATCCCTGCCACGCGAATATTCATCGGTTCTCCAGTTTTCAGGCATTTGTTTGTTTGTAACCGAAATCTTCAGGTCTTTAACAGGATATTTAAAAAACAGTTTAAACTGACGGTAAGCATCGGAACGTTCTTTCAGCAATTTCTGGTTTGTATCGGGCTGGGAAAATAAATACAGGCTGGTACTCCGGATTATTTCGGGTGGAAGGATCGAATCCCTTTTTACAGATAGCGAATCTTCAAGCGCGACGGAATCAACCTTAACAGAGACATACTGCGGTGTAAGCATACTGTCGGCAAAAGCGATAAATTCGGTCGGCTGGTTGAACAACATATCAGAATTCATATCCCTGAGAGCAAATATTTTATATTTTTTCCTTTTTATGTTTTTCAGTAAAAACTTACCTTCTGCATTTGTTTTAGTAGTGTAATAGGGTTTGTTCTTTATCGGCATTGAATCGTCGTCTGAAGTATAGAGCATCACCAGCACCCCTTTCTGCGGCTCAAGGGTAAGCCCTTCAAAAACATGGCCTTGCATACTGAAAGAATCTACAACATTGCTTTTTGAAAATGCAAATTCATAGCCGCTAAGCACATTATTTTCATTATTATCCCTGATAGATTCACCAAAGTAAATGGTATACGTTATAGAATCACGTATATCTTTTGGCAGATCGATCACAATGGATTTGCCCTTGATATTGAATTCGGGAGGTTCATCGGTAGGGGGAGAAACGACAATCTGGTTGGCCTGATCGTCAAGCACAACATACTCATTAAAAGTGATCTGAATTTTAGTAGCGGTCACATTTGCCGAATAATTAGGCGGTTCGGAGGTTTTCACTTTCGGCGGGGTGGTATCCTTCGGCCCGCCGGTAGGTGCAACAATATTGGCACATGAAAAAGCTAATGAGATGCATAAAACCAGCAGCGTGTTTTTTATGGACTGAAAAAGCTTTTTCGACATAATCACCTTGTAATCTTCAATATCTGACCATCAGATATTAAAAGCATGATACAGAAAGATTAGTACCTGTAATGTTCAGCCTTATAAGGCCCGTCAACCGGAACACCGATATAATCGGCCTGTTCTTTAGTCAGTTTGGTAAGTTTCACACCGATTTTTTCGAGGTGCAGCCTTGCCACTTCTTCATCAAGGTATTTCGGAAGGCGGTAAACACCAATTTCGTAAACATCCTTGTTTTTCCACAGATCCAGCTGTGCCAGCGTTTGATTGGTAAACGAATTGCTCATCACAAATGAAGGATGGCCGGTAGCACATCCAAGATTCACGAGGCGGCCTTCTGCTAACAAAAACATAGCATGGCCATCAGGGAAGATATATTTGTCAACCTGAGGTTTAACGGTGATCTTCTTAATTCCAGGGAAATTTTCAAGCTTGTCTACCTGGATTTCATTATCGAAATGTCCGATGTTACATACAATCGCCTGATCGTTCATTTTTGCCATATGCTCAACGGTGATCACGTCGCGGTTTCCGGTTGTGGTAACATAAATGTTTCCTTCATGCAGTGCATCTTCAATGCGTGCCACTTCAAATCCTTCCATGGCAGCCTGTAATGCGCAGATCGGGTCAATTTCAGTAACAATAACGCGGGCGCCGTATGATTTCATTGATTTGGCACAGCCTTTTCCAACATCACCATAGCCAAGAACCACAACAACTTTACCGGCGATCATCACATCGGTAGCACGCTTGATACCATCGGCCAGCGATTCGCGGCAACCGTAAAGGTTATCGAATTTTGATTTGGTCACAGAATCGTTCACATTGATGGCAGGAATCAGCAGTTCTCCCCGTTCCATCATCTGATAGAGGCGATGAACTCCGGTGGTAGTTTCTTCCGAAACGCCTTTCCATTCTTTCACCACATTATGCCATTTGGCAGGTTCTTCAGCCAGCACATTTTTCAGCAGGTTCAGAATCACCTGTTCTTCATGGCTTTCTGCTTTTTTATCTAATACCGTTGCATCGTTCTCTGCCTGAAACCCTTTATGGATCAGCAGGGTGGCATCACCGCCATCGTCAACGATCATCTGAGGGCCTTTTCCGCCGGGAAAGGTCAATGCCTGGAGTGTACACCACCAATATTCTTCAAGGCTTTCACCTTTCCATGCAAACACAGGCACACCGGCTTCAGCGATAGCTGCAGCAGCATGATCCTGAGTGGAAAAAATATTACAGCTTGCCCAGCGGACATTGGCTCCGAGTTCAACAAGTGTTTCAATCAATACGGCCGTCTGAATGGTCATGTGCAGCGAACCGGAAATCCTCACGTCTTTCAGGGGTTTTGCCTGACCGAATTTTTCGCGTAATGCCATCAGCCCGGGCATTTCTTTTTCAGCGATTTCTATTTCTTTTCTTCCCCAGCCGGCAAGTTTTAAATCAGCCACTTTATATGGGATTTGTGTATTTGTCATCGTTTCCATTTTAATGTTTTAAGGGTGCAAAATTAATCATTTTGCGTGAACTGAAAAAATAATATCGGTTTCAGGTCAAATCATTTTTTGAGGAGCCTACATAAAAAAAAAGATTCCTCATTTCGCTGCGCTACAATCGGAATGACAATTTATTTATGTTAATTAAGAGGGGGATGAGCAAAGCGCCGGCTGTCGCCGGCGCTTTGCTCATCCCCCTCCTCCTCCAAAACGACAAAAACAGCCTGTCATTCCGAAGCGCAGCCTGGCGCAACGTCAGTAAGGCAGGCAGCGAGGAATCTTATTATTATTCGCAGAAAGATTTATTTGTAATTCGCCAGGCGGATTCACTCCATTGAAACAAATGAAAATAATGAGATTCCTCATTTCGCTGCGCGAAATTCGGAATGACATTATGGTTTGTTATTGGGAGGGGGAAAGCAGCGGAGCGCCTTGCGCTTCGCTGCTTTCCCCCTCATATACCCGCCAAATTTGAAAAGTCATTCCGAACCTGACCGCTTGAACGGCAGTAAAGTCACGACGGGAGGAATCTATTTTATGTTTTGGACTGTTTCACCTAACCATTCTGCTTTTTTAATATTTCTCAATCATTTTTCCTTCACCATAAAAGTAAATCCAGTTTCAAATATTGCTTAACATTTATTTTAATCACAAATTAAAATAATTCCCTCCAGCATTTTAAAAAAAGAAACAGCCGCGTATCAGATATTTTCGATGTTACCGACCAGCTTAAAACCGGTGCCGTGAACATTGATCAGCTCTACGTTTTCATCTTCCCTGAGGTATTTCCTCAGCTTTGTAATATAAACATCCATGCTTCTTGCATTGAAATAGCTGTCGTCGTGCCAGATTTCTTTCAGTGCCACGCTTCTGTCGAGAAGGTCGTTGGAGTTTTCACATAACAGTTTCAGCAACTCCGATTCTTTGGATGTCAGCTTTAGCTCTTTTTCGTTTATCGTGAGTACCTGCCTGTTGTGGTCGAATATATAATTTCCAAGACGGTAGGTGTTTCCGGTATTTCCGTGTTTCACATTTCCGGCTGACCTTCGCAGTATGGCATTCATGCGCATAAGCAACACTTCCATATTGAACGGTTTGGTAATATAATCATCCGCGCCGATCTGAAAGCCTTTCAGGATATCTTCAGAAAGGGAACGTGCCGTCAGAAACAAAATAGGAACTTTTTTATCTTTTTTGCGGACTTCTTTTGCGAGGGTAAAGCCATCCTTCACGGGCATCATCACATCAAAAATACAGAAGTTGTATGTGCCGGTAAAAAATTCGTTCAGTGCTTCTTCGCCATTAACGCACAGTTTCGTGGAATACCCCTTGGCATCAAGATAGGTTCTCAGCATCTCGCCAAAATTTTTATCATCCTCAGCCAAAAGTATATGTATGTTTTTTGTTATCATAAAACTTATTTTTATTTTGATAAAAACGGAAGATAAATTTTGATCTTAGTCCCTTTTTTAAGCTCGCTTTCCACACTGATCCTGCCTCCATGAGCTTCAATAATAGTTTTCACATAATGCAATCCCAGCCCAAAACCTTTTACATTATGAACGTTGCCGGTTGACACACGGTACAATTTATCAAAAATCTTTTTCTGGTTCGCCTTTGAGATGCCGATACCATTATCGGAAATAACAATACTAATCCCTTTCAGCATGTTCTGAGTTGAAATCATAATGCATGGTTTGTCCGGGCTGTATTTTATCGCATTATCAAACAAATTATAGATAACGTTTGTAATATGAGTTTTGTCGGCATTGATATAATGGTTACGGGCTTTGAAACTTTTTGAAATACTGCCGTTTTTCACGTCCACCTGAATTTGAATGCTGTTGATGACGTCTTCAATGATATTATGAACATCAATTAGTTCAGCGTGCAGCCTAAGCTGGCCTTTATCAATGACGGCCGTCTGCAGGATTTTTTCAGCCATGGACCCAAGGCGCTTGTTTTCTTCATTGATTATATTGATATAATTATCAACGCTCTTTTCAGATTTTTCTACATCTTTATCGCCCAGCACCTCACAGGTAAGAGAAATAGTGGAGATGGGCGTTTTGAATTCATGCGTCATGTTGTTGATAAAATCATTCTTCATCTCCGAAAGTTTTTTCTGCCGGAAAATGGTGGTAATGGTATAGATAAAAGAAAATGCAATGATAACGATCAGTATGAGCGACATAACGATCAGCTCCCAGTTCTGCGTGTAGAGGTACAGATTTTTATTCGGAAAATAGATCATGATATATTCCGGAGTCATAAACAGGTCGCGCGGAAAAATATTGAATGCATACCCTTCTTCAAGCAGCTTTTTATGATAATGGCCCGTTTTTTCAATAACCATCACATTTCGTAAGGGGCTGTATACACCAAACTCATAATCAGTGTATATCCCGCTGTTTCTGAGCTCCCGCCGTATCAGCGAATCGAGCATGATAAAATTCAGGCGGTTTTCAATGGCATCGTAATGCTTAAATTTGAACAGGTCGTTGAAAACATCATTCACCAGGGCTGTTTTATCAAGGTAGCTGTTGATATTGGATTTTACGCTCTCAAGATCATTTGCCAACACGCTGTCGATGCCAAAAGAAAGCGCTGGAATGTCGGACAATACCGAGGCATCGGGATTGGGGGAGTTAATCCGTTTTTGAATCGTGACAATAGTTGTATCGTAGGTCTTTATTATTTCACCGGTGTGCTCCTGCAATACGGCAACATTTATTTTTTCGCTCGTAACATTAAAAATGTTTTTTGAAACGGCTCCCGAATCCGACCGGTTGGTATCTGCCTTGCCGGCATCAATTTCTTTAGCATAAATACTGTTAATGGAATCGATGGTGTGCAGGATCTTTTCGCCCTGTTTGTTTTTGTACATCTTAGAGCGGATCTTGTCGGCCACTTCCATCTTTTCCAGTTTGTAAATTACATTCGACATAGCATCTTTGACGTTCCTCGAAAAATTTGCTTCACGCAATGCAATGGCATTCTGTATCCAGTAAAACTGTATGGAAAATAAGGCGATCACCGTAATGGTCATCAAAATAATAACCAGGTATATGGCTTTCTTATTCATTTTTGTTGTTTGTTAAATCATTCATTTAACAATTATTAACTATTATTAACCTATATTAACAGCCTATAACACTGATCTATTGTAATTTTACGGTGTTAAAAAATTGATGTTTTTTCATTACATTTTTTGGTTAATATAATAGATTTTGGATTTTTAATAATTGGTTATTGATTTCTAAAAAAGAGCGGAACAAACCGCTCTTTTTTATTTATATTAATTAATTTCACACAAAATTATAAAAATTATGGCAAACATTAAAATAAATGTTGACAGGGTTTACAGTTTTGTTGGTCAGGAAAAAATAAATGCGCTTCAACACGAGATAGGTTTAAATTACAATGAGTTAATCAATAAAACAGGCAAAGGTAATGATTTTCTGGGATGGCTGGACCTTGCCGGCGAAACGCTGAACTCCCCGCTGATAAAAAACATCACTGAAGAAGCTCAGAACATACGTAATCAATCTGAAGCGGTGGTAGTAATCGGCATCGGCGGTTCTTACCTCGGGGCGCGGGCCATCATAGAATCGCTCAGCGATCATTTTACACATTACCAAAAAGGCAACCCGGAAATAATTTATGCCGGACAGCATATCAGCGAAGAATATTTGTATGATTTGCTCCATCTATTGAATAACAAAGACTACAGCATCATCGTGATCTCCAAATCGGGAACGACCACCGAACCGGCACTGGCATTCCGTCTGTTAAAAAAACATTTGGAACAAAAATATGGAAAAGAACAAGCCCGGAAGCGAATTGTTGCCATAACAGATCAAAGCAAGGGCGCTCTGAAAAAACTTGCAGATTCAGAAGGATATCCGACATTTACCATTCCCGATGATGTAGGCGGCAGGTTTTCCGTGCTAACCCCTGTCGGGCTGCTTCCTATAGCTGTTGCAGGTTTTGATATCATAAAACTTTTAGAGGGCGCTGCATCCATGAAAGCGGAATTATTTAAAACTTCCACATTATCTGATAATCCTGCCTGCCTTTATGCTGCTGTGCGGAACTTATTGTACGGAAGCGGCAAACCTGTTGAAATGCTGGTGAATTTCCAGCCGAAGCTTTTTTATATCACCGAATGGTGGAAACAGCTTTTTGGTGAAAGTGAAGGCAAAGAGCATAAAGGAATATTCCCTGCCGGCGCTAATTTCTCCACCGACCTTCACTCCATGGGCCAGTACATCCAGGATGGGTTACGCATTTTGTTCGAGACCATGCTGCTGGTTGAAAAACCCGGCAGAAACCTTGAGGTTCCTTTGGAACAGGACGACGCCGACGGACTGAATTACTTGGCCGGCAAACGAATACATGAAGTGAACAAAATGGCAGCAGCCGGAACAGCTATTGCCCACAACGATGGCGGCGTACCAGTAATCACCATCAGCCTGCCCGAGCTGAACGAATATAACATCGGTGAACTGATCTATTTCTTTGAATTTGCATGCGGTATCAGCGGTTATATGCTTGATGTAAATCCTTTTGACCAGCCCGGTGTGGAAGCATACAAAAACAATATGTTTGCGCTGCTGGGCAAAGCCGGCTATGAGGACAAACAAAAAGAGCTTCTGAAGAAAATGTAGAAAATTCTTTTCTATTTTAAGGATATAAAGGCTAATTTCAAGGGGAAACAATTTTACTTAGTACTTTTTTGCGTGTCCAAAAAAGTACTCAAAAAAAGACAGCCCTGCCGTATGCTTCGACCCGCCTGCCCGAATGAACTTTCGTTCAGGCGGGCTCTCAAAAAACATTGAAAATCTAAGCAAAGTTGTCCGTCCGCTGCGCGGACAGAGACGCCGATGGCGCCTTTGCAGATTTTCTAATGTTTTCTGATTCACGCTCACCCACGCCGCCGGCAGGACACGCCAGCGCGCCCCTAACCTACAAATTTACCACATGTGTTTGGTGCATAATTTGGGGAAGATTTGCCAAACTACTTTTGAAATTGTATGTTGCTAGGTTTTTTAATGAGTAATATTTATAATCTACTAATTCAGCGGTTTCCCTTTTCCATCCCTGCCTGACGGCAGGCAGGCTTTAGGATAAGAGGCAAAGAAAAGGGAAACCCGCCACGTTTTTCAGTGTGTGATTTCTGCACGCATCGGATGTAAGGGCACATTTCTGGATGACGGCGTGTTAGTCGCAGACTAAATTTTATTTGGAGGCTGTCTCAAAATAACTTTGTGGACCTTTGTGCAAATCTTTGAGCCACTTCGTGGTAAATATAAGTAGTTGAACCACAAAGAAACACAAAGTTCGCACTAAGGATTCGCCGCGGTGAACACAAAGGAAGATTTCAATAATTTTCAACTTTTGAAACAGCCTCAACTAGGCTAGTTAACCACCATTTTTTCAACTTCAATACTATCTTCAGTTTGAACTTTTATAAAGTATATTCCTTTGGAACAAATTGATAAGTCTATTGTTTCTGAGGTAAGGCTTGATTTATGAAGTTGCTCTTTATAAACAGCTTGTCCATTAATATTAAAAATTTCTATTGACAAATCCTCCTTATTTGAATTATTGATTTTTATATTAAAAGTGCCATTACTAGGGTTTGGAAACACTTTAAATAATTGCTTATTATAATTATTTTCCTCAATATAGTAAGTATAACTAAAACAACTATCATTAATAACAGGATAAGTATTAAAATGTGCGGTTATAGAATCATTTTGGAAACAAAGCATAGGCTTTTCCAAAAAATAGTTAAAATCAAAATGATCAATCATACCGGTAATAAATGGCCCAAGAGACGAACCAATACCCGCATACCAGACTGTAGGCGTACCCCACTCATCATCACGAAGTTGAATAGCATTTGTCAGAAAAACACCTCCTACAGCATCATAGCTAACATTATTTACAATATATGTGTTGGTAAAGAAATTTATTGGAGCACCAGGTATATAATCAAACGGGAAAATCCATGTCTGAACTGTGTCTAAATTGCTTACATTAAAATCATATAATAATCTTTCTGTTGTATCAAGCCTGTGCCAGGCAAAAATTCTAAAGCTATCTTCCCTAACACCCGCATAATATTTAGCTTTAGCAAAATCAAAGTTGAAATTAACGGAATCCCATTGTACATAATATTTTTTGTATGTTTTACCGCTTAGTATCGTGTCGCCTTTAACCGAAAACTTAGCTCTTCTCATGGACCAAACAGCATTGGAATCCGGAAAAGGGTTATAATACTGCGCCGCCAATAATGTAGAAAAAACCATTAAGATAAAACCAAATAATATTTTTTTCATTTTGTCAAATTTTTAATTTTTATACCCACACGATGCAACGATTGGAACCGGAGCTAATTGATTACAATTTTTTCTACTTCAATACTATATTCAGTTTGAACTTTTATAAAGTATATTCCTTTGGAACAAGTTGATAAGTCGATTGTTTCTGAGGTAAGGCTTGATTTATGAAGTTGGTCTTTATAAACAGCTTGTCCGTTTATATTAAAAATTTCTATTGACAAATCTTCCTTATTTGAATTTTGGATTTTTATATTAAAAGTGCCATTATTAGGGTTTGGAAACACTTTAAATAATTGCTTATTATAATTATTTTCCTCAATATAGTAAGTATAACTAAAACAACTATCATTAATAACAGGATAAGTATTAAAATGTGCGGTTATAGAATCATTTTGAAAACAAAGCATTGGTTTTTCCAAAAAATAGTTAAAATCATAATGATCAATCATACCGGTAATAAACAGACCAAGAGTAGAACCAATACCTGCAAACCACATTGTAGGTGTACCCCAGATATCATCATGAAGTTCAATATATTTAGTTGTCAAAACACCTCCTACACTGTAATAATTAACATTATCTACTGAATATTTATTGCTACTGAAATTAATAGGTGCGTTTGGAATATAATCAAAAGGAAAAATCCATGTTTGAACAGTGTCAAAAGTGTTTACATTAAAATCATACAACAACCTTTCAGTAGTGTCGAGCCTGTGCCAGGCATAAATTTTAAAGCTATCTTCCCTGACACCCGCATAATATTTAGCTTTGGCAAAATCAAAATTGAAATTAACTGTATCCCATTGCACATAATATTTTTTGTATGTTTTACCGCTAAGTATTGTGTCACCTTTAACCGAAAACTTTGCTCTTCTCATGGACCAAACAGCATTTGAATCCGGAAAAGGATTATAAAACTGCGCAGGCAATAATGTAGAAAAAACCATTAAAATAAAACCAAAAAATATTTTTTTCATTTTGTCAAATTTTTAATTTTTATACCCTTGGGATGCTTGGTATATAGACTGGTTCTTTTTAGCTCTTCACCATAAAAAAACTAATTATTAATCTTTACAATTTTTTCAAAACACTTTCGATTTTTATCATTAATGATTTCCATTACATAAATGCCATTGTCAAGTAATTCAAGAGAAAGATGTATTTCAGTTTCCTTTTGGAAATCATCCGAATTTGTATAAACAAGTTTCCCATCTGTAGAATAAATGTTAATATTGGTCAAAATATTTTTCGAGTTGTTTATTACCAATTTATCCGTAAATGGATTTGGTGATAAATAGTATTCTTTAATAATTCCAGTATTTTCGTCAACCCCATTAAGACAGCAATACCCAAAATTATTCATTGAAATAAATAATGGGAATTGCTCCTGACTTCCCCAATTAAATGTTGGTGCAATTACTGAATCATTGGAAAACATATCAAAAGTATTACATATTGAAAACCCTACAAAAAAGAAATAATCATTACTCATTTCTGCACAATTTACCGGTGAAATTAATGCAAGGCTGTGAAATAATGAAGTATCCCAACTTATTTGAATAGGGTATGCATAGTTTAAAGCCCATATTTCCTGTTCAATGGGATATGATTGAGGAATTGCCCAAACTTTGGATGAATATCCTTGATCAATTTTTACAAACACATTAAATTTATTTGAATCTATAGCAATTGGGAGTTCTCCCCAAATAGTGTCAAGTCCATACATTGTCGCAGAAGAATCCCAAATAAAAAATACAGTATCTCTAGCTCCGCTGGCATCTTCAAAAGCAATAGGGAATTTCCATTGAGGCGTTTGACAAAAACAGGGGCGTAATAATGTGAGAAAAAATAAAAAAAATAATGTCTTTTTCATTTTGTCAAATTAATATTGTTTTAGCCTCACAAAGCAATGATGCGGGATCTGGTGAATTATTGTAATACAACTTTAAATGTTTTCTGATACTTTTTTGAACTCACAATAATTAAATAAAGGCCCTGCGCATTTCCTGATAAATCAATAGTTGCAGCTTTAAAATTATCCGCCTTTGATAAAATATTATTACCATAGACATCATAAACATCAAGAGTAATCAATTTCTCTTTACTGTAAATATTAAATATCCCATTACTAATTGTTGGTGTTAATTTAATCTCATTCAAGTTATCTGAAACATCATCTATCCCGGAAAAGTAAATGTTGCTTTCAGGAATAAAGGCAAAAAAAAGTAGTTGAACGGTATCGTTTGCAGAATTAATAAAACAATGCGGAATAACATCAAATTTTGCAGAATCAATAATCCTTAAAAATGCAGGAAATTCTTCGTAGATGCTTGATTTAGCATCAGGCCAGCCAACAGGGTTCCAATTTGTTATTAATGTATTGTACTTACCGTCTGTGTCAAAAAGTTGTGGGTTATCCCATTTTATTTTAATCGGGAAATGCTTACAAAATATGTTTATTGCAAAAATTGAAATTGAATTTCCATTGGTGCTATCGTAATTGTAAATTTGCATTTTTGTTTGATAAGCGGTAGAATCCGGATAAAAATGCGCACTATCACTGCCGAATGGGTTTGGAAAAGAATTATTTGATATTCGTACATCGAAATCAGCAAACGGGATTCCTTTAATATTTTGTTCACCAAAGGACAAATCGATTCCGGTGGTTGCCTGGCTGTCATAGCCAAAAACAATTGTATCCTTATTGCCTTGAGCATCTTCAAAATACAATGGAAGATTAAATTCCTGGCAAAACGAAAAACATGTATTTAAAATAATAAATAAAGTAAAAATTAATTTTTTCATTTATTTAAATTTAGTTGTTAAAATTAATCAAAATATATGAAATATACGCTTCCGTAAATGTAAAACATAAAAGCTGGCCAACAATGGAAATGTAGAAAATTCTTTTCTACTATGAATGAAACACTAAACTATTTCTGAATGGCGGCATGCTAGTCGCAGACTAACTTTTTTTTGGTTCAGTTTGGCAAATCTTCGCCTCGTTCCTAAAGGATGCCCTAATACTTGTGTTTCAAACATATTTGGGGAAGATTTGCCAAACTGCAACTGTAATTGTATGTGGCAACGTCTTTTCTCAGTACATAATTGTTATAATCGGGTTCCCTTTTCCATCCTTTAGGATAAGAGGCAAAGAAAAGGGAAACCACCATCTTTACTAGTGTTGTTTCTGCATGCATCAAATGCAAATGCCTATTTCTGAATGACGCATGTTAGTCGCAGACTAACTTTTATTTGGTGCAGGTCACAGATTTCGCACCACTGCTATCATATGGAATAAATATTTTAATACTTTCTTTAAATATGTTACTAAAATGTTATTTTTGTAATTAATTTAATATTGATATCGGTTAAATTAATTTGATTTGCCAGTTATTATAATTGAAAACAAATTAAAATGAACTAATAAAATACACCTTATTAATTGAAATAAAAGCGATTATGAAAACAAAAAAAATTATTTATGCAACGATTTTACTGATGATTGTTGTTGCATCGTGTAAAAAAGCTGACCTTACAGATAATAATATTACTGTTCCCGTTATAGGAATAGTAGGAATATGGGAATGCATCTATGATACTCCTACAATTGAACAAGGGACAGTCACGTGGACATATACATTTAATGAAGATGGCACATATACTAATCACACGATTACTGTTTGGGCTTCAGACGGCAGCATAGATGATAAAACCGTAACAGGTACATATTCATATAATAGTTCTGCGGAGGAGCTAACCGTTAACCAAGTAGGACAAAGTCCATTTACTTATGATGTTGAGAGTTTAACCAGCACCACATTGGTGTTGAATACTGGATATTACTATGATTTCTATTTTCACAAAAAGTAAAGCCTACAAGCTCAGATTGCACCTGCCTGCGCCGTGCAGGAATCGTGTGAGTTAGGATGCAAAAGATGAAATAATAATAAAGACTTATTTCCCCATAATAATATCCAGCATATCCTTTTCAAGCGTGGTTTTGGGTGTTTCGATGATCCTGCCAATTTCGATGTCGTCCCTGTAAAAAATAAATGTCGGGACTTTCTCAATATTATAGGTAGTTTTGATTTCCATGCCGGGCACTTCTTTTTGCCTGTCGACACAGTATAGTTGCAGCTTGTTAAAACTCACACCGGTCTGGTCGATAATTTTGAAAAAGCGGGGAACCTGTTCTTTGCTGTCGCCGCACCATGTGCCAAGCACGATCACACAATTCAGACTTCCGATGAGATTTTTTAGTTGTTTCACTATGGAATCAACAGGCTGATATGCCGGGTATTCAATATTATAATCTTCAACAAATGCACACCCAAGTATGCCTTCCCTGGTGCAAGTGCCGACAAGAATATCGGTCTGGCTTTTTTCGTCATAAACCCGCTGGCACATTTCCTGTGCAAAAAGGTTTGCCAATGCCGCAACAGAAATTACTACCGACAAAATAATTTTTTTCATAATAGTGTTTTTAAATAAAAAACCTCTGTAAAGTTACAGAGGTTTTTTAAAGAATGTACTGAATGGAGTGAATTAAAGTTCGTCCATGAGTTCGTCGGTAAGTTCAAGATTGTGAAACACATTCTGAACGTCATCGTCATCTTCAAAAACTTCCACAAGCTTCAGCACTTTCTGTGCTGATTCTTTATCAAGGGCAGTGGTGGTTTTCGGCAGGCGTTGCAACTCGGCGCTTTCAATATCGAGCTTCATTTCCTCAAGTTTTTTTATCATGGAACCAAAGTTCTCAAACGAGGTGGTAATAATAATGGTATCGTCTTCGTAATCAATATCTTCTGCTCCCGCATCGATCACTTCCATTTCAAATTCATCGATATTGATGTTTCCTTTTGGGAGACGGAAAATTCCTTTACGGTCAAAAATAAAACTCAGGGAACCATTAGTACCTAAGCTTCCGCCATGTTTGTTAAAATATGAACGGATATTCGCAACGGTACGCTGAATATTATCAGTAGCACATTCGATAAATATAGCAATTCCGTGAGGTGCATAGCCTTCGTAGGTAACTTCAGCATAACTCGAACCGTCTTTTTCTGATGCTTTGTTGATCGCTCTTTGCACATTATCTTTCGGCATGTTGGCACCCTTGGCATTGGCAATAGCCAGGCGCAGTTTCGGATTTCCGTCGGGATCGGGGCCGCCGCCGTCTTTTACAGCAATATTAATTTCTTTGATGATCCTCGAGAAAATCTTCGACCTTTTTGAGTCGAGGGCTCCTTTTTTACGTTTGATGGTCGACCACTTATTATGTCCTGACATATACTATTAATTTATTGATTTTACTTTTATTGCTGCAAAATTATTAATTCTGAATGATATATAAAAATTATTTGTCACCCTAGTTTCAATACGGCTAGAAATGCCGATTGCGGCACTTCAATGTTTCCGATCTGCCTCATGCGTTTTTTCCCTTTTTTCTGTTTTTCCAGCAGCTTACGTTTACGCGTGATATCGCCGCCGTAACACTTTGCCGTAACATCTTTCCGCAAAGGCCTGATCGTTTCACGCGCAATGATCTTAGCGCCGATAGCCGCCTGGATGGCCACTTCATATTGCTGCCTCGGGATCAGTTCCTGGAGTTTCTCGCACATCTTTCGTCCGAAATCATAGGCATAATCCCGGTGAATCAATGTTGACAACGCATCGACCATTTCGCCGTTCAGCAAAATATCCAGCCGCACCAGGGTCGCCGGTTTATTTCCGATGATATGATAATCGAAAGAGGCATAGCCGCGCGAAATACTTTTCAACTTATCGTAAAAATCAAAGACGATGTCGCTCAGCGGCATTTCAAAGGTAAGTTCCACCCTGTCGCTGGTAAGGTACACCTGGTTTTTTATAATGCCGCGCTTTTCAATACACAAAGTCATGATTTGTCCCGTGTATTCCGATTTTGAAATGACCTGCGCGAGGATGTAAGGTTCTTCGATATGCTCAATTGTAGTAAGCGGAGGCAATCCCGATGGGTTATGCACATCTACTTCTTCACCTTTGGTGGTAAACACTTTATAGGAAACGTTGGGAACGGTGGTGATCACATCCATGTCAAATTCCCTGTAAAGACGTTCCTGAACTATTTCCATGTGTAATAATCCCAAAAAGCCGCACCGGAAACCAAAGCCCAGCGCTGCGGAAGATTCCGGTTCAAAATGCAGGGACGCATCATTCAGTTGAAGTTTTTCCAACGAGCTGCGCAATTCTTCATATTCATCAGCATCCACGGGATACACGCCGGCAAAAACCATAGGTTTTACTTCCATAAATCCTGAAATGGTTTTTTCGCAGGGATTTTCAACATGCGTAATCGTATCGCCTACTTTAACCTCTTTCGCGCTTTTTATTCCCGAAATGATATAGCCGACCTCGCCGGCCTGCATCACTTCCTTAGGTTGAAAATCCAACTTGAGGACACCAATCTCATCGGCATGGTATTCATGGTCGGTGGCAAAAAACTTCACAAAATCATTACGCTTCAGCACGCCGTTAAAAATTCTGAAGTAGGCAATTATTCCCCGGTAGGAATTAAAAACGGAATCAAAGATCAGTGCTTGTAATGGCTGAGTTGGATCACCTTTAGGGCAAGGCACCCGTTTGACAATGGCTTCAAGAATTTCAGGGATTCCCATTCCCGTCCGGGCGCTGGCTTCAATGATTTCTTCGCGGCGGCAACCGATAAGATCGACGATCTGGTCTTTAACATCTTCGGGCATGGCGCTTTCCATGTCCATTTTATTTAATACGGGAATGATCTCCAGCTCGTGTTCGAGCGCCTGGTACAAATTTGATATTGTCTGGGCCTGTATTCCCTGTGTGGCATCAATTATCAATAAAGCGCCTTCGCAGGCAGCTATCGAACGTGAAACTTCATATGAAAAATCCACATGGCCGGGAGTATCAATCAGGTTCATAAAATAATGCTGGCCCTCAAAATCGTACTCCATCTGAATGGCATGGCTCTTAATAGTAATGCCCCGTTCGCGCTCCAGATCCATATCATCAAGCACCTGGTTCTGAAAATCACGTTGTGAGATGGTTCCGGTTAATTCAAGCAAACGGTCGGCTAAAGTGCTTTTGCCATGGTCTATATGAGCAATAATACAAAAATTTCTGATATTTTTCATCAGTGCAAAAGTAGTAAAAATTTGTTTTTTTTGCTAATTTCGCGCCCTGAGTTTTTAGAGAACACACTAAAATCAGTTATTTTTTAAACAAAAAAGCAATTTCCTATTAGCACATCATGGCAAAATTAGCACAGTTCATTTTAGGGCTTTTCGGGTGGAAGGCTGTTTTTCAGGCAGAGCGGCCCTTGGGAAATTGCGTAATGATCGTCGCCCCTCATACCAGCTATTGGGATTTTGTCATTGGCCGGCTTTCGTTATTTGTGGGAAAATTCAACGGGAAATTTCTTATCAAAAAAGAATATTTTCACTTCCCGTTCAGGCACTTGCTCAAGTGGTTCGGATGTATTCCTGTTGACCGTGAACGCGGAAGTAACGCCGTTAAGCACGTCGTTGATATTTTCAAAAACTCCGACGACCTGAGCCTGATCATCACCCCTGAAGGCACCCGCAGCTATACCGCCCACTGGAAAAAAGGATATTATTTTATTGCTTCGGCTGCCAATATCCCTATTGTGCTTGCCTATGTTGATTACAAGGAAAAAGTCTGTTGCGTGTCGAACGTGAAAATTTATCCAAGCGGTAATTATGAAGAAGATTTAAAAAAGATCGAACAATTCTACCGGGGAAAAGTCGCAAAATTCCCAAAAGATTTCAATCTTTCTTAAGCACCATACGGAAATAATTACAATAATTTTACGCCGGCGGCACGGTAACAGAAATGTCTTTTTTGTTGTTCGGCCCGTTAAGAGGATACTTTTTATAAGATCTCAATGAAATTATAACGGAGATTAACAACAGAACGATACCTGTTACAAATGTTGCCGTAAAACCGATAAGCCAGTAAATACCAAGCCCCATGATAGGAGCGAAAAAAGAGCGAAAACCTGTAAAAGTAAGGTGTATGGCCTGGTATTCCGAAACCTCCTCTTCCCTGCAAAAATAAGCGGAACCGATGCTCCACAACAAACTCATTGTTGCGGCAAACACCCCGTTGAACAACATGGCCAGCAGTAAGGTATAATAGATTTTTATTCCTTTGATCCAGACAAACCACGGTGCATAAGTAGTGAGCGCAATGAACAACAGGTAAAAAAGCAATGATGCAAAAGTTATAGCGGCAAAACGGCGGGGATCAATCTTGCCCATCATTTTTCCGAACATGGGCAATAAAAATATGGCCAGCACATTGTACGAATTTTTATAGAAGGCAACACTCGAGTAATTCATATCAAGTTCCTTCTGGAAAAATATGGCGATCACCGAAACAGTGCCCATAAAGGCGAAACCATAAAACATGAATCCTGCCTGAAAATCACGGAAAGGCTTGTTGGATTTCATTTTCTGCCGCATGTTTTTTATGGTCAGTTTTATTGATTTCATCAAAGGTATTTCTGACCGTTCCACCAGCACATTATTACTGCTGAGCTGCGCCAGAAGAAACACAGAAATAATCCCAAGACACGAAACAACCGGGAACACAAAACGATACGCTTCCTGGTTAAGGTCGAGCAACAGCCCAAAAATAAAGGTAACGATCAGCATCACAATTTTGTTTGCCATGGCAGACCAGCTGTATAAAACACTGAAATTTTTATGGAAATAATTGGTTTTCAAAAACTGGTTTATGACCGGGTAAATAATGGGATTAGCAAAATAATAAACCAGAAAAATGCCCAGAAATATGAAATGGTAAACATAGCTGTTCGGCAAATGCCCGACATCATTGGGAAAAAAGAGCAGCAGAAACAATGGAAAACGTGTAAGAATGCCCAAAAGAATTAAAAACCTTTTTGCTTTTTTTATTCTTCGAGCCCATTCGTTAAGCAATACGGAAAATGTAAGTACAAAAACACTGAACTGGAACAACATGCTTACTCCGACATTGCTGCCACCAAGGCTTTTCAGAAAGACAAACTCATTTATGGCCAGCACACCCAGGATAACACCCTCGATAACCGAATAGATAAAATGAATACGGAAGGTGCGTTTTTCAACAGGGTCAAGCTGGAGTTTTAAAATCCGGAACATCAGTTGTTTTTTGTACTGCAAAAGTACATGAATAAAACATTTTTACTGCACATTAATAATTGCTTCCCGGGATTTTTGGGTATTCAATTTATTTTTACAGTAATTGAAAATGGCAGGCAGTTAATTTCTATTAAATAAATAAAATTAACTTTGAAAAATCTTTTATAAAAAATCATTGAATGAAAAGAAGTAAAAAATCAGTTGTATATTTCATACTCCTTTTGGCACTGATCACGGCTTTTCTATTTGGATTTTATGGAAAAATAATCATAAGTCCCAATTCCTATTTATTCAACAGCAAAGGTGATGGGATAAAAAGTTATTATACTTACGCATATTATATTCAGGACAATAAAAGTTTCATCAACTTTGAAGGGATGAACTATCCCTACGGCGATAATTTTACGTATACCGACTGCCATCCTTTTTTATCTTTTCTCCTCAAATTGCTTCACCCTGTTTTCCCGGGATTATCAACTTACAGTATTGGCATTCTGAATTTATGGATGATATTATCTCTGGGGCTGACCGTAATCGTTCTGTATTTTTTATTCAGGGAATTGAAGGTAAACCACTTATTGTCTGCATTAGGCGCTATGGGAGTTATGGCATTGAGCCCTCAAATATTCAGAATTACCGGGCATTATGCGTTGTCATACAGTTTTTTTATTCCCCTCACCATTTACTTATTAGTATTGTTTGAAAAAGGCATTAAAAGAAAAAGGATATTCTTTTTTATTCTCTTCAGCATCTTTTTCTATTTCACTATTCATGCATATCTTGGAATGGTGGCCGCCACGCTGGTGCTGGCATATTTGGCGATAAATATATTAGCAGAACTGATACGTCAAAGAAAAATTTCCGTCAAAAAACAACTTTTACTTTTTCTGTCCGCGGTTACGCCGGTTCTGGCCTACTATTTATTCGTCAAGATCACCGATACTCATATCGGCAGAACGACAAATCCCTGGGGGATCTCGGAATATCATGCCGAACTGGGCAGCGTTTTTCTCCCTGTGATCTCACCTTTGGATAAAATAAAAAATGCTTTGTTCCCAGGGGTTCTCCAACCATGGGAAGGTTGGTCCTACATAGGGCTTGCTACCACTCTGATTCTTTTTCTTTTTATTGTTTTTTCGATCGCCAATTCTGTAAAAACAAAAAGCCTCACACTGAATAAAAACCTGGTGGAGAACATGACGCTGAGACAATTGTTTATTGCATCCATTTTCATACTTGTCTTCTCGCTGTATGTCCCTTTCAGGTGGCATGGCTTTGAGCGAATGATCAATAATTTTGATTTTATCAAGCAATTCAGGTCGATAGGCAGGTTTGCCTGGGTGTTTTATTTTGTGTCCACAATAATGATAATATGCATTACCGAAAAATGGGTTCAGTGGCTATTGCGAAAAAAAATGAGAATCCCCGCCTACATTCTGATTATGGTCATCCCTTTGACCTTATTTGGCGAAGGTTTTTATCATCACAGTTATGTTTCCAAAGAAGTCATACAATCGCCCAATATGTTTGATAACAAACAGCTTCCGGAAACGTTACGAAAGGACATTGAGTCGGTCAACATCTTTCATTATCAGGCAATTCTTCCGTTCCCGTTTTTCTGCATAGGTTCAGAAAATTATGGAAAAACAGCCGATGAAAAAATATACAAGCTCACATTTCTGTTTTCATACTATACAAAACTGCCTGTTATCGGCGGAAGCATGTCCCGTTCTTCTATCAATGAGACAAAAAATATTATGCAACTGATGGCAAGTAATTTTTATTCAAAAAATATACGTAATGATTTGCCTAATGACAAACCGTTTTTGATCATATGTCTTAACGGTTATATAGATAAAACAGAAACAGATTATTTAGAAAAAGCGGCCCTGCTGGTTCACAGGGATGAATACAACATTTACGAAATTAATCCTGAAGCATTTTTTGAAAATACAGCTGCAAAAGAAATTGAAAAATTTAATTCCGTAAAAAATAATTTACTCGAAAAAGACGGATTCCTTGTTTCCGATACTTCCTTGTATTTTAAGTTTATTGACTTTGGAAATGAAAGCTCTGGTATTTCATTTGAAGGCACAAATGGCTGTTACAGCGGTTTGCAAAAAGATTACAACACGTTATTTTCTATTGAAACAGGCAAACTGTCGTTAAACAAAAAATATACGGCGAGGTTCTGGATGTATAACGAAGGTGAAAACTACGGGCAGGACTGCCTTGGCGGTATGATTTTCTTTCAGCGAAAAATCGGGGATCAGTTAGAATGGCTCCAGCCATACGCAAATGCCACAAACAGCCACGAAATAAACGGCAACTGGTCCATGGTTGAAATTTCGTTTGAAAATACAGACATAAATGCTTCCTACGATTTGGTACTTAAGGGCAGCGATATTGCAGAAAAAACAATTTATATTGACGACCTTCTATTTTATGACAACGATCTGACAATATATAAGGTATACGATTTCAGGAACAAAACTACATTGTTTCATAATAATCATTGGATAGATTTTCCTGCCAGAAACAGATAATAATAATATCATCCCCGGATACCAGGTTCTACAAAAACGCAGCAACCTCAGCATTTTACAAAATAATAAAAACGGAGGCTCAGGATTATAAAATATAGTTTTATATTTGCGGTTTCCGAAATCAAAGCAATACATCTGAAAAATTTAACAGGCAAACTAAAATAACGTGGGTACAGAAATTCATACATGTATCGTCATTCCTTGCTACAATGAAGAAAAAAGATTTCTTTCAGATGAGTATTGTTCATTTATTGAAGAAACTCCGTCTGTTTTACTCTGCTTTGTTAATGACGGCTCAACGGATAACACCTTAGAAACAATAAAAGCTTTAAAAAACAAGTACCCGGAACAAATTGATATAGTCTCCTACCCAAAGAATGCCGGCAAAGCTGAAGCCGTAAGACAGGGGTTTCTTTATTGCAACAGCAGATACAATCATTTACATATTGCCTACCTGGATTCCGACCTGTCCATTTCATTACAGGAATGTTATGGAATGAAAAGATATTTCAGTGATAAGGTGAATTTTTGTTTTGGTTCAAAAGTAAAAAGAATCGGTGCTGTTATTGAGATGACGGCATTCAGATATCTGGCCGGACGAGTGATTGCCTCGCTGATTTCCCGTATGCTGGGCATACAGGTTCATGATACACAGTGCGGGTGTAAACTATTTACAAAAGACTTGTCGAATAAATTATTTAAGGATAAATTTATTTCAAAGTGGTTATTCGACGTTGAAATTTTCTTCAGGATGTTGATTCTCTATGGCAAAGAAGAAGCCCTGGAAAGAATGATAGAAATTCCTCTTCTAAGATGCGCCTATAAAGGCGGTTCAAAGGTAAAAATTACTTATTTCTTCAGGTTGTGGTTTGATCTGACGAGGATCAACAAAAAATACAAAAAACTTATTCAGGCTAAATAGCCTTTCATTTAAAGCGCGTCGGTAACCACCTGTGTCAGGTCCCCTGCTTGCTTTTCGAGAACAACCGTGCAATGTGTGAAGTTTGCAACCGGCCATCCATTCCATAGCACATAATTACCCTGGCTATCTTTTGTGTTATACAGCGCGCTGGTTTGATCGTCAAAGGTCCATGTCATGGATTTGTAATCCTCTGAGAAATTTACGCCAACATTGACGAATTTATGATAAACAACAACATCTAACCACTGTGCAGGAATCTGTAAAAGTTCCAGCAAATAATCCAGCGTGTGTTGTCCGGGTAATCCCTGTAATTTCATCTCTAATGTAAAACGGTCAACAACCCCGTCTTCAACAAAAAACTCACCGCCATTAAAATCAAGGCCTGCGTAATTAAATACCTGGTCAACATCCGACGCTATCTGTGTGTATTTGTTATCGCCATAAACTATAAACATGGTTAACGGAGCTGAGGTTGAAATCACCGTATTATCACTGCTAAGGGAAAAAGCCGTTATCGGAAAATTCAGCGTGCTGGCATGGTCCACACTAGCTTCGTCGTATACATGGGTTACGGTCCATACACCTTCCATACTGCTTTTGGTCGGTGTTACATATTCTTCACATGATGTAATAAATATGGCAAAGAAAACAAAACATGCGATAAGCACTTTTACAGGGATAAAATTTGATTTTTTCATACGAGCCGTTTTAATTAATTTTAGTGGTTGATAATTATTTTTTTATTGATGACGGATGCCCTACTCAAAAATGTTGCCATATAAAATCCGGAAGGCAGGTTTTTCACTTCAACACCCTGGTCTGAATAAATTTCTTCAAGTACAAGTTTCCCATTCAGATCAAATATTCTTACCCTATAATTTTCATTACCAGGCAAATTTATAAAAAATCTGTCACTCACAGGATTTGGCTTTAAAATTATTTCTTCGCTATTTGTCTCCTCAGCGACTCCGGTAATAATAGAAGTTTTTATCCATATGGGATTTGTAATACTGAAAAACCTGTCGTACGGCCTTTTGTAAATATTACTCAGCGCCCCATAATTTTTAAGTGAATGCAATGATGCTCTGATCATAAAATATTGTCCGTCGGGGATTGTTCCGAATAAATTATTCAAAATATCCTGAAGGACATAAACCTGATGGTTTGCAATCGGAAGGTCGTAATAATAAATGCTGTCGGCGGTAATTCCGGTTAGCGTAATCTGGTTTATATTTCCGAATTCAGGCGTAATAACCGCATCAATAATCAATTTGGCATCAGCCAGTTGCTGAGTTGTAAGAACAGTATCCTGGCCGATATATATTTCATTTGTGGTATCGTTACCATCGGTACTTATTCCAATATTCACAATAGGACCATCGGATAAAATGGTATTTCCGTTTTTCAGGGCATTAAGCACATTTATACCGTTGTGCCCCATACCATCCGGGCAAAATGCCAGTGTAGTCAGTTTGCCTATAGCATTATCATTGATCATTCCTGTAACTCCAAACGTTATTTCGGTGTTTGAGTAGTTAAATGATCCATGAGCATCACTGCCCGCTCCAATGAAAAATTTCCAGTTCTTAATGTTTGGTTTTGCATTCCTGACCTTCAGCGATTTTTTTTGCAGAAAATCAGTAACATCAAGCCCCTGTATGAATCTGTAGTAATGATGGATCGAATTGTTTGAATCAATCGGCGCATAGGGCGTGATAGAACCGGAATTACTGACATTCCAGGGATTATGCTCATCGTCGGTGGTGGATAAGGAATTCCGGTCGTTCCAGATTTCCCCGCCTTTCAGCCCTTTTTTAAAAAGGTAATTGGTATCATCACTGTAAATATCACTGGGCTGTGATAAATCATTGCAAATTACAGTACCTATAGTGGGAAAGGGCATGTCGTCTTCGGCAAACAAAGAATCTCGCAGGTTCCAAATGCCACCGCCGATCAAAAAACTCAGATCATCCTTTTCAGCAAAGGGATGCGAGGCATAACAAAATCCGTTGTATGTTGAAAGATTTGTAAGAGTTTGAACAATGGTGTTCGAAGTTGAAGATATATCACCACCTCCGTCGAGGAAAAAATTATAACTGAAAGGATCGCTCACAGAAGGATATAATAACGCATGAACCACATCACCTTCTGAGTTATTTATGCTTGCCTCCATTGCCCTGAATAACATAAAGGAAGAATCGGCGTTGTTCAGGTTCTGAACAATAGTACCTAATCTGTCCCAGTTGGCCTGCATGCCTGTCCCATAATTATCGTAATCACAACTATGGTCGGTAACAGTTATCCAGTCCAACCCGATTAACGCGGCGGCTTCTTTTGCCGCTTCAATGGGTAGGCCAAATTCAACATCATTCTGTGTGAAATAAGTATGATAATGCATATCACCACGATACCATCCGTTGATTTTTGGAAGATCTTCATTGTACCTGAAAACCCGGAAATACTGCTGTTGATCGCTTTCAAAGTTCAACGAAAAATCTACCTCGATATCGATTATGTCAGCGAATAAAGACAATTTTTCTTTTGGAATATTCAATGTAAAATACCAGTAATCCTGCGTTATATCAACATACTGTGTTCCCCAGATGTCTTCATCCGAAGTGAATTTAATGGTTGACTGGTTATCCTTTAAATAACCGCTGGTATTGAAATTCTGAACTCCCCATGAAGCATCGGCTTGTGACCTGCATGTTAGCAGGGAATCAAAGGACTGGCTGGTGTATGTATCAAAAGTTAAAACACTGCCAAAATTCTGATCTGCTGCGTTTTTAAGCTTTACCTTAATATCGGTAAGTTCATTATTGCATCCAAAACAGCTGGAATAAAAGACGTAAAAATGCAGAGGTATACTGTTGATCTGGTTATCGGCATTTAATTTTTTCAGTCGAAAAGGAACATCTGCAGCAAGATCCGAACCATTAGTATTGGTTTGTCTTATCTGACAAAAAAGTATAGACCCCTGGACTTCAGCTAATAGTAAAAAAAGTAGTACAATTCTTTTCACGAAAAATAGTTTCAACAAATTTAGAAAATAAAATAGTTGAATAGCATAAATTCATTAAAAAAAAACAAACAAATCCGGTATTTTACGAACGGTCTTTTTCGCTGAGTTTACCGCTATGTTTTAAGGTCCGTAAAACTAATACCAAAATTATGGCAGCCACCAGCACATAAGTTGATATCCGCAGCGGTTCTATCGTCTGATTGATAACAAAATACCTGAGATGATCAATATAAAAATAACCCACAGCCATAGCCAGCACACCAGAATATTCGCGGCGCAGCACACTTTTTACTGAAAACGGGATGTTGCTTTTTCTGAACTTGCTGAATGCAGGAATAAATGCCGGGACCTGTTTCGACCATGTCAGGTATTCGTCACCATATTTACCTTCAAGGAAACGTTCTTCGGCAAACATGATCCGTTCATAATAAATCCAGAAAAACAAAGAAATGATAATAATATAATACACGTTGAACGTGAACATGAGCAAGCCGAGCCACATCAGGTAATTACCCAGATAAAGCGGATGCCTTACTATCGAATAAATCCCGCTGGTATTTAATGATTCGGCAACCTGTTCTTTGGTATTCCGGCCCGAGGTTCCTTTAGGTGTGGTACCAATAGTATATGCCCTGATAAAAAAGCCAAGAGCAGCAACAACGATGGAAACCACTGTGATGATGACGTATACCGGATTAATGAAAATTGAAAAATCAGTAAGAAAAATAACAGGAATTGCCGTGATGAAAATAAATAAAGGGATTTGCCCCCTGTAGCGGAATAATTTATTGCCGGCGCTTTCAAAAGAGTGGATTAAAGCCATGTTAAAAATTTTAGAAACTTAAAAAGTATGTAAAATTAAGCTTTTTTTCAACCCGACTGAATCCTGCGAGCTATTATCAAAAAATAAAATTCCTGAAATTTAAATTCAGAGGATCCTGAGGGACTCTTTATTTTCTGCTTTGGATAAAAACGCACGGTAAATGCTGTTCAGATAATCATTTTCATGGGCTTTTTTTACCATGGAAAGTTCGTCAAGGCTGTATAATATGGAAGCCCTGGCTTTTATCAGTTCAAAAGAAACCGGTATTGGCTGGCCGCCCCCCCCGATACATCCACCGTGACATACCATCACTTCTACAAAATGATAAGGATTTTCATGGTCGTTTATGTTGTTAAAAAACGCCGCCGCATTGCCTGAACCGTTTATAACAGCAAACCTGATTTCTTTGTCTTTTAAAAATTCCCAGCCATATTTGACTTCGGAAAATTTCACCACGGTTTCTTTTATGCCGTTCTCACCGCGCAAAGGCATATTTTTCAGCATTTCCGGGCTAAGCTCGTTTCCAGTCACCAACTCCGTCAGGGTTCTGATGACAGCTTCTGTGGTTCCGCCCGTTACTTCAGTTATCACCGAAGCTCCTGAATGTGTTGACATCAATGGTTCATAATCGGCAGCCTCCAGCCTTTCAATATCAATACCGGATTGTCTTATCATCCGGACAAGCTCCCGGGTGGTGATCGAAAAATCAACATCCGTCAAACCTTCCGGTGTTCTGGTTGTTTCATTTTTTGCTGCAGTACAGGGAGTAACAGAAACTGTTATAATATTCTTTGGATCCAGTGCTTTTTTATCGGCATAATACGTTTTGATCAGTGTTCCGAAAATCTGCCGCGGAGATTTACTTGACGACAGCAGGCGTTCCACATCCGGCAATTTGGTTCTGACAAATTTTAACCAGCCCGGAGAACAGGACGTTACAAATGGAAGCACTTGATTCCCGGCCTCTTCATTCGCCTGTTTCATTTTCAGCATAAATTCAGTGCATAATTCCACGATATAAATATCGGTGAAAAAGCCCGAGTCAACCACAGCATCAAAGCCCAGCAGCTTCAATGCGGCTATAATTTTTGAGTCGGAATGTTTGTTGTACTCAAAACCGAGTTCTTCACCGATAGCCACACGCACCGACGGTGTGGTCGAAATCACCACATGTTTTTCAGGCTCGGAAATAGCATCCCAGACTTCTTCAAATATAGGTTTTTCAATAAGCGCCGCTGTGGGACACCGGCTGGTACACTGTCCGCAATCGATACAAAAAACATCTTTAATTGGTTTTCCAAAAAAGGTGGACACTTTTTGTTTCTTGCCTTTTTTGATGACTGCAAAAGTTCCAACATCCTGAAGATCGCTGCAAGTGCGCACACAACGCTGGCAACGCACGCACCTGCTGTCATCCTTGATGATGCTAAACGATGAGCTGTCGGTAAGTTTATCCTCTGCTTTAACCAGGTCTTGATAAACATGATCGCCGATACGGTATTCGCTTGCCAGCCATTGTAGCTCACAGTTTCCGTTACGATAACATTTGGTGCAGTCGGCATTATGTTCTGAAAGAAGCAGTTCCACAATGGTTTTTCTGGCCGTACGCACTTTTGAACTGTTGGTAAAGATGACCATTCCTTCTGTAACCGCCGTAGAACAAGCAGTTACAAGCTCCTTGTTACCCTTCAGTTCCACGACACATACACGGCAATTTCCGGCCACCCTCAGGTCGGGATGATAACAAAGCGAAGGAATGTGCATGTTTATTTTGTGTGCGGCATCCAGAATTGTTGACCCTTCTTCAACCGATACGGGAATATCATTTATAGTTAAGCTGATCTGAGATTTTTCCATGAAACAAAAAATTAATACAATATTTCTTCTTTAAAATTATCTAAAATTGAAATGAACGGATTGGCTACCGACTGTCCAAGACCGCATTTCGAGGAAATTTTCATGCTTAATGCAAGTTTTTTTAATACTTCGATATAGCTCACAGGCATTTCACCTTTTTTTACAGCTTCGATACCAAGAAGCAGTTGTTGTGTTCCTACACGGCACGGCGTGCAAAGTCCGCATGATTCTTCAGCAAAAAACCGCAGGTACTCATGCAACACTTTATACATCGAGCGCGAATTATTGAAGAAAATCATAGAACCACCGGTCGTCAGGCCTTCATATCCAATAACGGTCTCAGCAAAAAGTTTCTGTGGGATGCAATAACCTGAGGCGCCACCCACCTGCACTGATTTTATGTTTTTATCACCAAACTCCTTAACGACATCTTCAATGGTAGTGCCTAACTCTAATTCGTGTATGCCCGGGTTTTTAGTATCACCGGATATGGAAAATAGTTTGGACCCTGATGAATAAGATGTTCCTAGCTTCAGAAATTCTTCAGCGCCTATTCTGAAAATCACCTGTGCGGTGGCAAAAGTTTCCACATTGTTGACAACAGTTGGGCAACCGTACAAACCTTTGGTTACCGGAAAAGGAGGTTTGTTGCGCGGTTCAGCGCGGAAACCTTCCATGGATTCGATCAGGGAGCTTTCTTCACCGCTGACATAAGAACCGCTGCCGGAAAAAATTTCAATGGTAAAATCATGGTTGAATTGTTTCACAAACTCATGAAAAATTGCAAGTTCGTTTTGAAGGTGTTCTTTCAGGTAAGAATATTCGTGACGCAGATAAATGATGCCTTTTTTCGCACCGATACAATAGCCGCATATGGCCATACCCGATAAAACTTTGCGGGGAACGCGCTCCAGAATTTCACGGTCTTTGAATGTCCCTGTCTCACTTTCGTTCGCATTGCATATAACATATTTTGTTTCGGAATCTTCCCTGCGGGCAAACTTCCATTTCATGCCTGTCGGGAAGCCCACATTGCCTCGCCCTTTCAGCCCTGAATCCATCAGTTCCGAAATAAGTTCATCAGGATGCCGTTGCAGCGTGCGTTCAAGCACTTTATATTTTGAGGAAGTATAATTGCTGAAAATTAGGTCGATACGTTTCTGACTTGGTGATTCCATAACAGTTTATTTTTCCTTGTATTCTTTAATAATTTGTATGACTTTCTGAGGTGTAAGCTCGGTAAAAACTTCATTATTGATCATCATAGCCGGCGCTTTATAGCACCACCCAAGGCAATTGACCTGCAGTAGTGTAAAGTTTTTATCAGAGGTTGTTTCCCCTACTTTGATTTTGAGCAAGGAACTCACCGTACTCAATATTTCAGCCTGCGACTGCATCATGCAGGAAATATTGCGGCAAAGGCGGATAACATATTTACCGCGTGGCACCGTTTCCAGGTAATTATAAAAAGATGCTGTCCCGTATACATCGGCCAGAGAAAGATTTAATGTTTTTGCAACCTCCAGCAGGGATTCTTCGCTCAGGTAATTTTCCAGCTGAACAATTTCCTGAAGCAAGGGCAGCAGATTATTGCGTGCAGTTCCATGCTGAGCGGCATATTCATGAATTAACGATTTTATTTCAGGCATAAAGAAAGATATTTTATGTGTTCAAAAATGAATCTCCAAAATTATGAAATGTGTTGAAATATAAGACAGTGATTAACTTTATTTATAAACAATAAATCCGCACTTCCTTACTGCCCTAGTTTTTCAATGGTATAACCAAGCGCCGATCCTAAAACTGCGGTAATAATAAATATCGGTATCAGGCTGAAAGGTTCTTTCCAGCCTATAATTACAGCACACGGCAGTAATAATGCGAATGACAACACCAGGCCTTTCAGAACCGGATGGATTTTGATTTCGGTAATGGCGATAAGCAACCCGCAAACCACCCACAACGAAAAAGCCGAAATATTGGCATCCCAGGTTAGTTTCTGAATGATCATGGGCACTACATCAATGATCCCGGCCAGCACCCCGAAAACGATTCCAAGAATGATACGTTTTTTCATTTTTTTTATATTTGTCCCGTGAATATTTATAAACTAAAGGATGTAAAAATATATTTCGTCTTTAGCCTCTAATCCTAAAGGAAGAATTGATTTTCAGTAATTTACATCCTTTAGGACCGAGGCAAAATAAATTGATGAAAAGCAATTCTTCATATAAAAAAGTGAAGGCCAATTTTTTAATTAATACATGTAAGTAACTGATGGTAGTGCTTTTCATAAATTTGAAAAATCTTATTCGAACAGTAATGTTTTTCAATTTCTATTTCAAAAGTATAAAACTTACCGGTAATAATCAAATTTATCAGGATTAAGTCATTAAATTAGCAACCAATTTTGTATCTTTAATGTCGTTTTACAGGTAACCTAAAACTAATCATCATGAAAAAATTCTACACCTTTATTTTTTTGTTTGTTTTCGTATCCTTATCATCAAAGGCGCAGTTCTATGTAGTACCCGATACAGGCGCTGTTCAGCTGGTAAATGATTTCATCCTGACAGGCGTCACAGCTACAAACGTTCAGTATACCGGGGATACAAATACCCTGGGTAGTTTTGCTTTAGGAAACCTCACCAACCTCGGCATGGATGACGGCATCGCAATGACCACCGGGACTTTCGATACGACGATAAATGTTTCGATTGGAGATCCTGTCAACGATTTTGCAAATTATTCTAATAATTTTCCCGGCGATCCCTTGCTCAATTCGCTCATCGCACCATGGACGACCTACGATGCCAGCGTGCTGGAATTTGACCTGAATCCCGTTGGCAATATCTTGGAATTTCAATATGTCTTTGCCTCTGAAGAATATCCTGAATATGTAGGTTCTTCGTTCAACGATGTTTTCGGGTTTTTTATTACCGGCCCCAATCCTGCAGGAGGAAATTACCAGGATTACAATATTGCAATTTTGCCTGATGATTCGCTGCCTGTGGCAATTAACAATGTAAATGCAGACACTAACAACCTATACTTTGTGGACAATCTGACCACAGGAGGGCAAACCATAGTTTTCGACGGGTTCACCACCGTATTAGTTGCGACAGCTTATGTTGTTCCTGCAGCTACCTATCATCTTAAAATGGCTATCGCGGATGCCGGTGACGGGGTTTTTGATTCAGGCATTTTTTTAAAGGCCCAGAGCATGAAAAGCTATCTGATTACGTCCATTGATGAGCAATCTGCATATGTTGCCGATGTGTATCCGAATCCGTTGAATTCAAACTCAACACTAAATCTCAACCTCAGCCAGTCTGGGAAGGTGCTGCTGAATATCAGCGACCGTTTGGGAAAATTGATTTACAGCGAAACATACAATTTCAGTAATACCGGCAATAACGACATTGCTATCGGGCAAATACTCAATAATTATCCTCAGGGAATTTATTTTATCAATATTCAGACTCCCGATGGGAATTCTTTCAGTAAAGTGGTTAAATAAATCTGCTTGAAGTAATACTGTCGGGGTGACTGCTCCGCAGGAGCGCCTTTCGGCGCGCGCAATGCATACTGCTGTCAGTCACCCCGACAGTACCACGCTTTTATTTATTCTTTTTAAATTTATTTTGTTGATTTATCTTTGCCAATATAATTATTTCAAAACAATGTTAATAATACATAAGAAATTATTCCATTTTAATGGCCTTATGAAAAAAATTGTTTTGATTTCACTCTTGTCGTTATCCGTTACATCTTATGCTCAATTGGTAAATATTGAAGGAGATTTGGTAAAATCAAATGATGATTTTGTTTTTGCAGAAGGAGGCATTGTAATATCAGAGCCATCACAATGCTGGAATTTGACATCTTCTCATTTTACCATAAAATGTTTTTCAACAGACACCGCACTTCATTTCTTTTACGAAGGAAAACAATTCAGGTATAAAATATCAACTGCAAAAAACTTTTATAAAATTTATTATGAGTCTTCAATAGATCCGAATCTTTCATTTATAAATCAAAAAAGTAATGAGTTTTTTTTACGAATTATGGGAGCAGGATTATGTGCTTCTTTCAATGAATATTTCATAACCAATAATAAAATAATTCAATTGCGGGAAGATGAAAATACAAAGGGAGGCAGACGATATTTAATATACGAAATTGACACCGCCTTTGAAAAAGTAATAAGTCAAAATATTATAAATATTATAAATAACCTCCCTGCGGAAGATTATAATAGTGGAGACTATATAGGAAATTTAGGGTATAGCGTCGATGATGGTTATGAAATAATTTTAAGAATCACATACGAAAACAAGTATTATAAATACTCGTTTCAGGAATATTATGACGAAGGAGTTGATAAATTAATAGAAAATATTAATACAATTGTAAAGGATAATCATCTTAAGGGATACCATGGTATACCAGAATCTTATAAATCAATGAAGGAATCTTTTGAAAATCATAATAGTGGCAAACAATGAGAGTGCAAATATTAATAATATTAAATTTCTTTTTTGCTTCTTGTTTGTTCGGGCAACAACTTTCATATAAAGGTTTACTTGTTGATAGTTTATTAATAACTACTTATAGTCAAAAATATACTTATCATCCACCTATTGATAAACAGCCCAAGTTAAAAAGACGAAGCGATTATTATTCAATTGAATTCAATAAGGAAAAAAAGAACTATCAAGTTGCTAATAACAAAAGAATCTTTAATGAAATTATCCTTGATTTTAGGAAAGGAGATGTTAATTTGGTAGAATCGAAGAAAAAAGAAAGAAAAAATAAAAACAATATCGGAAAAGTGATTTGTCACGAAGACATAGATAGCCTTATTAACGCTTTTACTCTCAAATATAAACAACCGAGCAATACAAATCTTGGGATTGATAGCGTTATGTTACTGAACTATATAACGGAAAATAAATTTGACGAAAATTATCATTGGTGCGATGCCCAATGTTATAGGGCTAAATTCTATACTAACGACGAAGAAAAAAAAGCCATTATAAATGATTGCCGGAATCTTGATACATTTAACGTTTATTTGAAGATTATGTTTGACACAACTGGTTTTATTGTGTCTGATGGTGATGAGGATGAAATTTGCTTTAACATTTTTGCATCTGGGGAGGTATTTTTTTATGTAGGCAAATACCCCAATGCCTTTAAACAACCTTGGTATAATTATTCAGATATGTCGGATGGCCTTCCTGCTCCGATTTTTAATCTTGATATCAATAAATATCTTGCCAGGATACTTCCGGAAGAATTTCCAATTAAAAAGAAGCTGGAAATTTCAGGCCTCTTTGACGATTATATCAAATGGTATCTTATGTATTTCAAGTGGAATGATGAATGGTGAAATTTTCATTCAATTTTTCCTTTAAAAACAATATATTATGCTAGCTTGGAAAAGATTAATTTTGTGCGATTTTTAATTTATTATTATGAATAAGATCAAAAAAATTGGTGTGCTCTCCTCCGGCGGTGATGCTCCAGGCATGAACGCAGCTATCCGTGCGGTTGTCCGCACCGCTGCGTATCACAAAATAGAAGTATGCGGGTTTATCCGCGGCTACGAAGGGCTTATAAACAACGATTTTATTCCTTTGTATAATTACTCCGTTGCAAATATTTTACAGCGCGGAGGAACTATTTTAAAAACTGCCCGAAGCGAACGTTTTCGTACGAACGAAGGAATTGAAACAGCATATAATAACCTGAAAAAAAATGAAATCGACGCACTGGTGGTCATCGGTGGAGACGGAACCTTCAGAGGCGCCATGGCGCTGGGCGGCAAATTCGATTTTCCAATCGTAGGTGTACCGGGAACTATTGATAATGACCTCTTTGGAACCGATTTTACGATCGGTTACGATACAGCCATAAATACCGTGGTGGAAGTCGTTGATAAACTTCGCGACACGGCTGCCTCTCACAACCGTCTGTTTTTTGTCGAAGTAATGGGCCGTGATGCCGGATTTATCGCCTTGCGCAGTGGAATAGCCTGTGGCGCTGAAGACATTCTGGTGCCAGAAACCCAGACACATATTGAAGATCTTATCCACAAACTCGAACATGACCGCCGGAAAAATAAAACTTCGGGCATCATTATAGTGGCGGAAGGCGATGATCAGGGAGGCGCTTTTGAAGTGGCACGAAAAGTAAAAGAAAAATTTGATTTTTATGAAACCCGCGTTTCTATCATTGGCCATATTCAGCGTGGCGGCACACCAACCTGCATGGACCGTGTGCTGGCAAGTACACTGGGCTACGAAGCCGTGCTGGCGCTAATTAAATGTGAAAAAGGTGTGATGATCGGGCAAATAAACAACGCTGTCGCTTACACGCCTTTCGAAAAAGCCACTAAACACCATCATGAAATCAACCGAAGTATGCTTAAAATTGCAAGGATATTATCCCTGTAAGCATGGAACGTATCACGCTGTTTGCCGACGTCATTCTTCCCCTGCCCTTGCCCGGGTTCTTTACCTATAGGGTGCCTTATGAGTTGAATGATTCCGTAAAAAAAGGTGCACGTGTGGTCGTTCAGTTTGGAAAAAAAAAGATTTATACTGCCCTGGTTTACCACATCCATCAAAATGTCCCCAAAGATTATCAGCCCAAATATATTTTATCCGTGCTGGATGAGTTTCCTGTAGTAAATGAAACCCAGTATAAATTCTGGGACTGGATCTCTAAATACTATATGTGCCGCCCCGGCGAAATAATGAATGCTGCATTGCCTTCTTCATTAAAACTTGAAAGTGAGAGCTGCGTGGTATTACATCCTGATTTCGACAGAAATTTTCAGCAGCTGAATGAAAAAGAATACCTGATAGCCGAAGCGCTCGACATCAGGCAGAAACTCACCCTGGCTGAAATTTCGGACATTGTTGAGCAACAGAAGATCATCCCCTTGCTGAAAAACATGATGGAAAAGAAGGTGGTGCTGCTCGAGGAAGAACTTCATGACAAGTTCAAACCCAAAACAGAAACCTGTGTGAGGCTTGCGGAAAAGTATAATGATGACAAACAACTCCACAAGGTATTTGATGAATTGAACCGCAAAGCATACAAACAACTGGAAATCCTGATGGCTTTCATCCAGCTGACACGGGATTCAGTACCGCCTGTTCTTCATGTGAGCCGTCCCAAACTTCTTGAAAAATCCCAAGCTTCAGCCGCCCAACTGCAGTCGCTGATAAAAAAAGGGATCCTTGAAATCTTTACTGTGAAACAGACCAGGCTCAAAGATTTCGAGAGTACAGACCCGGTTGACTCCATCATACTTACCGATGAACAGGAAGGTGCCCTCAAGGAAATTAAAATTCATTTTGAAAATAAAGATGTGGTGTTGCTGCACGGTATCACTTCGAGCGGTAAGACCGAAATTTATATCAAACTTATAAACGAAACCATTTCACAAGGGAAACAGGTGTTGTTTCTCTTGCCTGAAATAGCCTTGACTACACAGATAATCAATCGTTTGCGAAAATATTTCGGTAAGGAAGTTGGTGTATACCATTCCAAATACAGCAACGACGAACGTGTTGAAGTATGGAATAAAGTGCTGGCGGGCAACTCAGAAAATAGTTCGATTGACAAACCGTACCAAATTATTTTAGGCGCCCGTTCATCCTTGTTTTTGCCTTTCAGTAACCTTGGGTTGGTGATTGTCGATGAAGAACACGACACATCTTACAAGCAGGTGGATCCTCCACCGCGTTATAATGCCCGTGATGCGGCAATTATTCTCGCCCAGCTGCATAATGCGAAAACCATCCTCGGCTCCGCAACGCCTGCTGTAGAAACATATTATAATGCACTCAGCGGAAAATACGGTATGGCGGAACTCAACAAACGTTATGGCGACATGCTGTTGCCGGAAATTATCATCGCCAACATCAAAGAGCAGACAAAGCAGAAAAAAATGAAATCGCATTTTTCAGAAACATTATTCAACCTGACGAATGAAGCGCTGAAAAATAAGGAACAGGTGATACTTTTCCAGAACCGCCGTGGTTACTCGACACGCATCGAATGTGGCGATTGCAACTGGGTGCCTGAATGCAAAAATTGCGACGTAACGCTGATTTACCATAAGCAAATCAACCTGCTCAAATGCCATTATTGCGGATACACGATGAAAGTTCCTGAAGCTTGTCCTGCCTGCCACAGTACAAACCTTCACACCAAAGGACTAGGAACCGAACGTATTGAAGAAGAAACTGAACTTATATTTGGCGGAGCCAAAATTGCACGCATGGATCTGGATTCCACAAGAGCTAAAAATGCCTATCTACAGATTCTTAACGATTTTGAGGATCGCAAAACCGACATCCTCATTGGTACCCAGATGATTACTAAAGGATTGGATTTCGACAACGTGAATGTTGTTGGCATATTGAATGCCGATAATATGCTTAATTTCCCGGATTTCAGGGCACACGAACGAAGCTTTCAGCTCATGGCACAGGTCAGCGGGCGTGCCGGACGCCGCAATAAAAGAGGGAAAGTGGTCATACAAACCTATAACCCGGAACATCCGATAATAAAATTAGTAATTGACCACAATTACATGGAGATGTGCAACAAGCAGCTTCAGCAGCGCCGCCAATTTAATTATCCCCCATACAGCCGGCTTGTTCAGATTACATTGAAACACCAGGATGCAGGAAAACTAAACGAAGCAGCGAAACTGATGGCTCACGATCTGCGTCTAAAATTCCCGAAAAAAATATTTGGTCCCGAATATCCCGTGGTATCGCGCATCAGAAACTTTTATCTTAAAAATATTCTCATCAAGCTTGATCGCGATAATCATGTGCAGGAAAACAAAGACGAGATAATGAAGATCATCGCTGAGTTTTCAAAAAATTTTCCTTCGTTCCGGGTATTGATAGATGTCGATCCGATATAACGATATTGCAGGGTTCCATTCATAAGTTCCGACGCCAAAAGTCCCACTATCAGTTGTTTATTATTCCAACCCTTTATTTGAACAAGTCCAAAAGTTAATTTCATTATAAGGCAGTGTTTGCCTTAGTTTCAGAACAGAAGGCCGATTTCGCGCAGGCGCCAAAGATTCCCCTTGGGGAGCACTACCTGATATTGCTAATTTTCTTAGTAAGGCTCTTTATTTCTATGAAATATTTCAGTTTTTTGTGGGATATGTTAGACGGAATCAGGAGCGCAGGCTATTCCTGTCGTGCGGCGCGGGTGGGTGTGAATAAAAAAAACATTAGAAAATTGTAAAAGGCCCCATCGGGGTTTCCCGACTCCGCTATGTGGAGTCGGGACTACTTTTACTAATTTTCTTGTTTTTTTTAGAGCGGGATGAAGCGTTCGACAGGATGTCTTTTTTTGCTTACTTTTTTGGACAAACAAAAAAGTAAGGGAATCATATACTCTATTATAAATTGCTAACTAATGGCTATCATTATAATTCCTGAATCTTACTTCAACATTCTGAATTTCTGACTATATTTGCCGCGTGAAAAAACTCATTAAAATATTACGTTTTGCCAAACCATACTGGAAAGATGCATTATTGACGATATTCTTCAATATCCTGTCTGTAATATTTTCCGTGGTTTCGTTCATTCTCTTCATTCCGATGCTGAACATACTTTTCAAGCAAATTGAGCCTGTGATGACAGCCCCTGCATTTGCTATGAATCCTGAATCCATAAAGCTTAACTTCTATTACTGGATTAGCCACACAATAGAGCAAAACGGTGAGTTTGCAGCGCTCATGTATATCTGTATCGCGATTGTCCTTTTGTTCTTCCTTAAAAACTTTTTCCGGTATATGGCCATGTTTTTTCTGGCGCCCATACGTAATGGTGTTGTAAAAGACATACGCAATGAGCTTTACCTTAAGATCATGATACTTCCGTTGGCATATTATTCCGAACAGCGCAAAGGCGACATCATGTCGAGGATGACGAACGATGTTCAGGAAGTTCAGTGGACTATCATGACCTCCCTGGAAATGATCTTCCGTGAACCTATAGCCATTATTACCTATCTGGTCTCTATGTTTTATATTAGTCCGCAGCTTACCTTATTTGTATTCGTCCTGTTTCCTGTAAGCGGATTTATTATTGCAAAAATCGGCAGTAGCTTAAAACGCACGTCGGCAAAAGGACAGGCAAAAATGGGCGAACTGCTTTCCAATATTGAAGAAACTATCGGCGGGCTGCGCATCATCAAAGCCTTTAATGCCATTCGCCCGGTTAACGAACGCTTCATAAAAATCAATAACGACTATACAAGACTTATGGTTCGTTTGTTCCGCAAGAGGGACATGGCCTCACCGCTGAGTGAGTTTATGGCAATAATAGTTGTGGGCGCCGTGTTGCTTTATGGTGGTACCTTAATTCTTTCTTCCGGATCGGCGGAACTTTCAGCTTCTGTTTTCATTACCTACCTCGTGATGTTCTCCCAGCTTATCAACCCTGTAAAATCCTTTACAGATGCTTATTCCAATATACAAAAAGGCGCTGCCTCTGTAGAACGTATTGAGCAAGTGCTTAATGCCGAAGAAGTCATCACCGAAAAACCGGATGCAAAACCGATAAAAGATTTTAAAAAATCTATACAATATAATAATGTAAGTTTCACTTACGAAAAAGAAGAAGTACTTCACGGAGTCAATCTGGAAATCGGCAAAGGAAAAACCATCGCTATTGTAGGTCCTTCGGGGGCCGGGAAGTCAACGATCGTGGATCTGCTGCCACGCTTTTATGATTGCACCGAAGGTGAGTTACTGGTTGACGGGGTAAATGTTAAAGATTATATTATCTCGGATTTGCGTCAGCTGATGGGGATTGTGACACAAGAAACCATTCTTTTTAATGATACGGTGTTCAATAACATCGCATTCGGGATGGAAAAAGTGATTGAGGAAGATGTTATAAAGGCGGCAAAAATCGCAAATGCCCATGAATTTATCATGCAGATGGAAAAAGGCTACCAGACAAATATCGGTGACCGCGGCATGAAACTTTCGGGCGGGCAGAAACAACGCCTTAGCATCGCCCGTGCTGTACTGTTAAATCCTCCGGTAATGATACTCGACGAAGCTACGTCATCGCTTGATACAGAGTCGGAACGCCTGGTACAGGATGCGTTGGTTAAACTCATGCAAAACAGGACTTCGGTGGTTATTGCCCACCGCCTTTCCACGGTTCAGTTTGCCGATGAGATCATCGTGCTTCAGAACGGTAAGATCGTGGAAAGAGGTACTCATAATGAGCTTTCAGCCTTGAAAGGCGTCTACCATAGGTTGTGCGAACTACAAACTTTCACCTGATGAATCCCGTTGACGCGCGTATTCTGAAAACCATCAGAAAACACCATATTTTCACCCTGGCAACTTCAGAAGACAATAAACCTTATTGTTGTACCTGCTTTTACACCTATATCAAAGAAAAAAATCTTTTTATTTTTACATCAGAATATAATACAAGGCATATCGGGCAATTTCTCAAACAGCCCATTGTGGCAGGATCCATCGCCTTGGAAACACGGATCATCGGTAAAATAAGGGGTTTGCAGTTTACCGGAAAGATGGCAGAGCTGAAAGATCAGGAATTAAAGGAGGCCCGTAAGGCATACCTTCTGAAATTCCCGTATACCTTGCCTTTCCTGAAAGACACTCCTTTCTGGAGTATCGCTCCTGACTTCATAAAACTCACAGACAACCGTCTTGGTTTTGGTACAAAACTCATATGGAGCAATTTAGGTAATTTATGAATTTTTATCAACAAAAACTGTTTGGCATAAGCGGCGTAAAAAAGGGTCTCTGTCGTTAATAAAAACAGCAATTTGTTAATAAAATTGGTTTGTAATGAGTGGTTACTTTGTATAATTTAGCCATCCTTTTTCGCCCGCTGAAAAAAGTAAACGTAAAATAAAATTAACAATTATTTAAATTTTCAAAATATCATATATTTATGGAAGAAAAATTTTCGACCCTAAACCAGGAAAAATCAAAAGAAAATTCTCCGGAACAAAATAAAAAACAAGAATCATTATATAATAATGTTATTGAAAACCGTATTGCGCCAGAAATTCCTGAAAGCGAACTATTTACAGAAGATACAAAAGAAACAGAAATGGCAACATCCTCAAATCCCAAAATTTTTTCACACGAACTTGCATTAAAAAAGACAACAGAGTATTTCAAAGGAGACACCTTGGCAGCTGACGTCTGGATCAACAAATACGCTTTAAAAAACAGCAAAGGAGAACTATTCGAATGCACTCCTGATGATATGCACCGCCGCATCGCCAAGGAGATAGCACGCATTGAACTTCGCTATGAAAATCCCATGACAGAAGATCAGGTTTACGACCTTCTCAAAGATTTCAGGTATATTATCCCCCAAGGCAGCCCAATGGCCGGTATAGGTAATGATTTTCAGATATCATCGCTTTCCAATTGTTTTGTGATCGGGAACGACACCCCGTCCGACTCTTATGGCGGAATCATGAAAATAGACCAGGAACAGGTTCAGCTGATGAAAAGACGTGGCGGTGTTGGCCACGATTTATCACACATCAGGCCTCAGGGCAGCAAGGTCATGAACAGCGCACTTACCTCCACAGGAATAGTTCCTTTTATGGAACGTTACTCAAACTCCACGCGTGAAGTTGCTCAGGACGGACGCAGAGGCGCTCTCATGCTCAGTATTTCAGTCAAACATCCCAATGTTGAAAATTTTATTGATGCAAAACTGGAACAGGGCAAAGTCACCGGAGCTAATGTTTCTGTAAAAATTGACGACGATTTTATGCGAGCTGTAAAAAATGGCACTTCCTACGTGCAACAATATCCTATAAAATCTGATAACCCTTTATGCACCAACGAAGTTGACGCAAGCCATTTATGGAATAAAATCATCCATAACGCATGGAAATCTGCTGAGCCGGGAATATTATTCTGGGACACCATTTTAAGAGAATCAGTACCTGATTGCTACGCAGACGTTGGTTTTACCACGGTTTCAACAAATCCCTGCGGAGAAATTCCACTCTGCCCATACGACAGCTGCAGGTTGTTAGCCTTAAATTTGTACAGTTATGTTGAAAATCCATTTACCGACGAGGCATTTTTCAACTCAGACCTTTTTACCAAACATGTTTATTACGCTCAGCGCATCATGGATGACATCATCGATCTGGAAGCTGAAAAAATAGATAATATTCTTGCAAAAATCACTTCCGACCCTGAAGACGATGAAACTAAACGAATAGAACGCAGGCTCTGGGAAAAAATAAAAGCAAAAACAATGCAGGGACGCCGTACCGGAATTGGTATTACTGCCGAAGGCGACATGCTGGCTGCTCTTGGCTGCCGCTATGGCTCGGATGAAGCTATTAATTTCTCTGTAGAAGTTCATAAACAAATGGCTATTGTAGCTTATCGTTCATCCATGTTTTTAGCTAAAGAACGCGGGCCGTTCCCAATATATGACGCCGAAAAGGAAAAAAACAATCCTTTTATTCAACGTATTAAAGAAGCTGCCCCTATGGTCTATGAAGAAATGGCGAAATACGGACGTCGCAATATTGCATTGCTTACCATTGCCCCTACAGGAACTGTAAGTATTTGTTCCCAGACAACTTCCGGAATTGAACCCGCTTTTAAGGTTAATTATAAGCGTCGCAGAAAAGTAAATCCCAACGATCAGAATGCTGTCGTCAGTTTTATTGATGAAACAGGTGATTCATGGGAAGAGTATAATGTTTTCCACCCGAAATTCCTGAAGTGGCTGAAGATAAAAGGTTATAATGTTGACGAAGTAAAACTTTATACCGATGAGTTGTTAGACCCCATTATCAAAATCTCACCTTATTATAAAGCTACTGCTAATGATATTGACTGGCTTGCCAAAGTTAAGATGCAGGGTGCCATACAAAAATGGGTTGACCACTCAATAAGTGTTACCGTTAATGTACCGGCCGAGACTACTGAAGAAATGGTAAGTAATATTTATTATACTGCCTGGGAATCAGGATGCAAAGGAGTAACTATCTACCGTGATGGTTCGCGGGCAGGTGTTTTGATTTCGGATACTCCCAAAAAAGAAGAGGCCCTGGAATTCAGGGAAACTCGTGCACCTCAGCGCCCAAAACGCCTTGAAACTGAAGTGGTGCGTTTTCAGAATGATTACGAATCATGGATCGCTTTTGTAGGACTCATTAACGGTAAACCCTATGAAATATTCACAGGAAAAGCAGATGATTTTTATCTGCCTCCGTTTGTAAAAAAAGGCTGGGTTATTAAAAACAAAGAAAACGAAGATGACACCCGCTACGATTTCCAGTACGAAGACAAACAAGGTTACAAAACAACCATCGAAGGCCTTTCGCGTTCTTTTGACGAAGAATACTGGAATTATGCCAAGCTTATTTCAGGGATTTTACGTCACGGAATGCCGCTGCCCTATGCTGTTGACCTGATCTCAAACCTGCGCCTCGACAGCGACTCTATTAACACCTGGAAAAACGGCGTTGTAAGAGCGCTGAAGAAATTCATCCCTGAAGGCACATTGGCACCTGAAGTAAAATGTACCAAATGCGGCGCTGCCTCTGTAATATACACCGAAGGATGTCTGAAATGCACCAACTGCGGAGAATCAAAATGCGGATAAATAACTGCATATCCTAAAATAAAAAATGCTGCCCGTTTCCGGACAGCATTTTTTTTGATACTTTTTTTTATTAAAATGCAAGAATACTAATCGTACCCTGCTTTTTCAATTACAATAATTATGGTTTTGGAATAGGAACAGGGGAAACTAGATCAGAATCTATTTTTACAAACTCACCCTTAAGGTTGTATAACAATGATTTTACATCTTTCTTCTTCTTTGACTGAATAACGTAATAATCGCCGTCAGTACGATATTCTACTGAAGATTTCACCACCTTATAACCGGCGTAATTTGCCGCTACATTATCTTTAATCTTTTGTGGGACATATTTATAAGGCATGGTCCAAACCGTCTTGATCCATTCACCGCTTTGCTTGATATCAACAGTTGCCAATAACTCTCCTTTTGTAAAAGAAGCTGTATACATTTCGCCTGCTTTTTCCCAGGTCGGCCCCGTGGTATCTTGAACTTTGGTATAAAGCATCGACTTTACAGCAGGTGGAACCTGGCTTTTGTCAATTTTCTGGGCAAAGGAAACAGATCCTAAAAGGATAATTGCAATAAACAAACTTAATTTTTTCATGTTATATTTTTTACGAAATTAATAATTCTTTCAACGAAAATAAAAAGATTTATTAATTATTTGACCAATGAGGTAAAAGGGTTTTTCAGCCCGGCATATTCAATAAGCTCCATCTTGACTTTTCCGACAATAACTTCGGATTCACCTACGATCGGCACCCTGTTTTTGTCATCAGTAACCCATATCACAACAGGGTATGGATCTTTAAACACCGTTCCTGTAAGCACCTGTGGTTTTATTTTCAGGCAACGGACTTTCCCGAAACTTGTTTTTATAGTCTCTTTTCCCAGATAAACTACCTTGGTTGAATAAATGGTGTCATCAAGCATAAACTTGACTTTAAATTCCCCATTCACATCCAACTGGGAAATATCCATAGTCCGCGCATAATATATAGCGGAAAGAATGTCGTGAACATATTCCGGCGTTGGAACATTTGCAGTTCTGGGCCTTTTGTTATCAACAAAATAGGCAACATTTTTATTCTGGTTGAACGTTATATCCTGGTTAATGATATAACCACCTTCGTCAACACGGCGCATGAACAACCACGGGGAAAGTGTTTCTTCATCAACAAAAGTTTCGTACCGGTCGTATACTTTGAAAAACCAGTTAAAGGCGCCCTTTGTTTTACCAATAACTTCCATATGGTATGTGTCGCGGTCCTTTATTTTCTTGTTCTCATCTTTAACTTCAAAAGTGCAAGTCCCGGCAACAAGTTCGCCCGTGAGAAATGAATCATAAAAGGCTTTGTATTTTAGAAATTCGCCCCTTTTATAGGCATCATTTTTTGCAACTCTTAACTGCGCGAAGCTTGTCGTGATAATAAAGCTGAACAGCATCGCAAACAAGATTTTTGTTTTCATTTTTTTAAAATTTGGAAACAGCTTGGCAAATTCCATTCCAAATAAAGGGCATCTTTGGTAAACAATTGTCTCTCAAACGACTATGTTTACAATTTTCCGCGGGATGACAATCACTTTTTTGGGGGCCGTGCCACCGAGCCATTTTTCGGCATCTTTATGTGCAAGGGCATTTTTTTCCACTTCGGATACCGGCATGTCAACCGGTAATTCCAGTGTAAACCGCATTTTACCGTTGAATGAAACGGCATAAGTACATGTATCCTCAGCAAGAAATTTTTCGTTGAATGCAGGGTAATTTGTTTGGCTTATGCTTTCATGGTTGCCGAGCAAACTCCATAATTCTTCAGCTATATGCGGTGCGTAGGGCGATAGAATTACTGCTAGTTCGCTTAATATCGCCCGTTTGTTGCATTTCAATTCCGAAAGTTCATTCACACAGATCATGAACGTACTTACAGCCGTGTTAAAAGAGAAGCGTTCAATATCTTCCTGAACTTTTTTTATGGTCTTATGCAAAACTTTTAGTTCGGCACTTGTAGGAGCTTCATCCGATACAATAAAATTATTTTCGTGATCATGATACAATTTCCAGAGTTTGCGGATAAACCTGAAAACGCCTTCTATGCCTTTGGTGTCCCATGGTTTGTGCTGTTCCAGAGGGCCGAGAAACATTTCATAAAGACGTAAGGTATCGGCTCCGTATTTTTCCACAAGGTCATCAGGAGTTACCACATTGAATTTTGATTTGGACATTTTCTCCACTTCTGATCCACACCAATATTTTCCATCCTCAAGGATAAACTCCGCTTCGGCCAGATCGCCACGCCAGGACCTGAATTCAGAGATATTCAAAACATCATTGCTCACCATACTGATATCAACAAGCATGGGATCCGTGTCATAGTCACCTTTGAGATTGAATGAAACAAATTTGTTAGTTCCTTTGATGCGGTAAACATAACTCGACCGTCCCTGTATCATTCCCTGGTTGATCAGTTTTTTAAAAGGTTCGTCTTTAACAACAAGGCCAAGGTCAAATAAAAACTTGTTCCAGAACCGTGAATACATCAAATGCCCGGTGGCGTGCTCTGCTCCGCCAATGTACAGATCAACATTTTCCCAATAAGCATTTGCATCTTTTGAAAAATATTCGTTGTCGTTTTGCGGGTCCATGTACCGTAAATAATACGCGCTGCTGCCAGCAAAGCCGGGCATCGTATTGGTTTCGAGCGGATAACCATCTTTGGTTTTCCAGTTTTTTGCGCGTGCCAATGGCGGTTCGCCGGTTTCCGTAGGCAAATAGGCATCTACAGGTGGTAATTCCAAAGGTAATTCTGATTCATCAAGTGTATAAGGAATGCCATCGCGGTAATATACCGGAAATGGTTCGCCCCAATAACGCTGACGGCTGAAAATCGCATCACGCAGGCGGAAATTTATTTTGCCATACCCCACGCCTGTTTCTTCAGCTTTTTTTATTACGGCTTTTGCTCCCTCTGTAGCTTTTAACCCTGTGATGAATCCGGAATTCACACAAATCCCTTCTTTGGAATCATAGGCTTCTTTTGTGATATCACCGCCCGAAATAACTTCTTTTAATGGTAACCCGAAATGATTTGCAAAAGCCCAGTCGCGGCCGTCATGTGCGGGAACAGCCATAACAGCGCCGGTTCCATAACCAGCCAACACATAATCGCCGACCCATATGGGAACTTCTTCGTTCGTAAAAGGATTAACAGCATATGCGCCTGTAAACTCACCGGTAATTCTTTTTACATCCGCTATACGTTCACGTTCGCTGCGGTTCTTTGTCTCGTTAAGATATTTTTCAACAACTGCTTTTCTGTCAGCGGTTGTAATTTTGTTCACATATTCATGCTCGGGGGCAAAGGTCATATAAGTAACACCAAAAATAGTGTCGGGGCGTGTGGTGAAAATTTCCATGTACAAACCTTCATGGCCTTTTATCGGAAATTTTATCATGGCGCCTTCGGACCTGCCTATCCAGTTGCGCTGTATCTCTTTGATGGATTCATGCCAGTCAATCGTATCAAGCCCGTTCAGGAGCCTGTCGGCATAAGCGGAGATACGCAGCAGCCATTGTTTCATTGTTTTCCGGATTACCGGATGGCCTCCGCGAACGGAAAATCCTTCACTGACTTCATCATTAGCCAACACGGTTCCCAGCTCAGGACACCAGTTTACCATGGTATCGGCAAGGTATGCAAGGCGGTAATTCATCAATAATTCACGCTGGTCTTTTTCAGTCATCGACTGCCATTGTGAGGCAGAAAATTCAATAGTTTCAGTACAGGCTGCATGAACATTGGTGTTCCCGTTTTCATTAAATTCCCTTATTAGGCTGGCTATCGATTCCGATTTATCCGTTTTTTTATTGTACCACGAATTGAAAAGCTGAATAAAGGTCCACTGTGTCCATTTGTAATAGTTGGGGTCGCAGGTGCGTACTTCGCGGTCCCAGTCGAATGAAAAACCTATCTTATCAAGTTGTTCGCGGTAACGCGCAATATTTTTTTCGGTAGTGATGGCAGGATGCTGGCCGGTTTGTATAGCATATTGCTCGGCGGGAAGCCCGTATGCATCATAGCCCATAGGGTGCAGCACATTAAATCCTCTGAGCCGTTTGTA
>Ga0208789_1000201_pt1 | contig 75131 bp, 60 predicted proteins | sample Methanotroph_Enr_FD_187368 | JGI IMG/M metagenome (GOLD analysis project Ga0208789, IMG submission 187368) | Enriched soil microbial communities from Old Woman Creek wetland in Ohio, USA - Methanotroph_Enrichment_5 (SPAdes) (version 2) | ecosystem: Environmental > Terrestrial > Soil > Wetlands... | reverse complement strand
AATAGAAGCCGTCAGAGACGGATTGGCGGCATTAATCAGCGAAGAAATTGAATTGATTGGTGTTTCAGTTGAAAGCGGTGTTTCGGATCAGCCCATGAGCGAAGTCGAAACGTTAAAAGGCGCTTCGAATCGGGTGATGCGGGCCATTAATCTGTTTCCCGGATACGATTATTACGTTGGTTTGGAGGGTGGGGTTGAGCCACATTCTTCCGGATTGATGGCTTTTGCCTGGATGCTGATCAGTAATGGTAAACAAATTGGGAAAGCGCGTACCGCAAGCTTTTTCCTTCCTCCTGAAGTGGCTAAACTTGTTCATGATGGAATAGAATTAGGCCATGCCGACGACATTGTTTTCAAGAAAAATAACTCGAAACAGCAAAATGGTGCAATTGGTCTGCTCACCAACGATGCCATTACCCGTAAATCGCTTTACCTGCCTGCCGTCCAGATGGCTTTTATCCCGTTCCTGAATCCAGAATTGTATGTCTGAAATGTTTTTAACCACGAAGGACACAAAGGACACGAAATAATCACTAAGGTGAAATCATTTCTTTGTGAAATTTGGCGTTTTCTTGGTGTACTTTGTGGTTGAAAAGGAAACATTACTTCTAAGTCTGTAATTCTTCCCAATACTCCACAGCCCTTCGGGTATGAGGAATCACAATGGTTCCGCCAACCAGATTGGCAACTGAGAAGATTTCGAAAACCTCGTCAGTTGTAACGCCCAACTCGTAGCATTTTCCCAGGTGATACTTTACACAATCATCGCATCGCAGCACCATCGACGAAACCAAACCGAGCATTTCCTTGGTTTTGGTGCTCAGTGCTCCATCCTGATACGTTAGCGTATCAACACTGTAAATGCGCTTCATCACTTTGTTGTCGGATGCCAGTATTTTTTCGTTCATCCGGGTACGGTAGTCGTTGAAATCGTCAATTAATTTGCCCATGCGAAGAAGTTATGAGTTATGAATTATAAGTTATTATTTGTTGCGGGTTCCCATCGACTGCTTCACGCTCAGGGAAAGGTATTCCATTATGCGGTCTTCCGACTCCTTTTCGCTAACTGCGACTGAACACTGCAAACTATTCAACCGTTTCGCCAATCAACGTGGTTTGCGTGCATCTCAGCACTTTTACCATAACGTAATCGCCCTTCTGGAAATCTTTCGCCGGAAAAACAATCACCTTGTTCTGTGATGTCCGCCCAAAAAGCTCTTCCTTGCTTTTTTTCGAAGTTCCTTCAACCAGCACTTCAAAAGTTTTCCCGATGTCGCGCCGATTGCTTTCGTGCGACAGCCGGTTGTGAAGCTGAATAATTTCGTCGAGCCTCCGGAGTTTTTCTTCTTCCGGAACATCGTCGGCCAAATGCTCGTGCGCATAAGTCCCCGGGCGTTCGGAGTATTTAAACATGAAAGCCATGTCGAATTTCACTTCTTCCATTAACGCCAATGTCTCCTGATGATCTTCCAGCGTTTCGGTACAAAAACCGCAGAACACATCGGTACTTAAACCACAATCGGGTAAAATTTCGCGGATTGCCCGAATGCGGTCCAAGTACCATTCTCGATCGTATTTGCGGTTCATCAGTTTCAGAATGCGCGAACTGCCCGACTGAAGCGGCAAATGAATATGCCGGCACAGGTTCGGATGTTTGGCAATCGCTTTCAGCACTTTGTCTGACATATCTTTTGGGTGCGAAGTGGTAAACCTGATTCGTACCAAAGGGTCAACTTCGGCAACCAGTTCAATCAAATCCCAAAAACGGACAGGTTTGCGTTCGCCTTCGGGCAGCCATTTGTACGAGTTCACGTTTTGACCAAGCAAAGTCACTTCGCGGTAACCTTTTTGCGCCAGGTCGCGCACTTCGTTCACAATGTCCTGCGGATCGCGGCTGCGCTCACGTCCACGGGTGTATGGAACAATGCAATACGTACAGAAATTGTTGCATCCGCGGGTAATACTCACAAATCCGGCAAGCGTTTTTTCGCCAATGCGGACAGGTGTAATTTTATCGTAGGTTTCGTTTTCCGAAAGTTCAACATTGATGGCACCGGTTCCTTTCTGCGCTTTGTCGATCAGGAACGGCAGGTCGCGGTATGCATCCGGTCCGGCAACCAAATCAACTGACGAATGAGCCAATAATTCATCGCCGATACGTTCGGCCATGCATCCCAGCACACCAACAATCAGTTTTTTATTCTTTTTTTTCAGGCTCTTGAAATAATCGAGACGATGCCAAATGCGTTGTTCGGCGTTGTCGCGCACTGAGCAGGTATTCAGGAAAATGGCATCGGCGCCATCGGCCGTTTCAACAGGTTCAAAACTTCGGTCCTGAAGGATGGCTGCAACCACTTCGCTGTCGGCCACATTCATCTGGCAACCATATGTTTCAATGAATAACTTTTTCTTTTCCAATTTGTATCCGATTTTGAGGTTGCAAATTTCACTATTTTTCAGGAATAAGCAAGAAAACACGGAACGCGAAATAAGGAAACATGGAAAAGGGAAGACACAAAAGAAAATTGTAGGGTCAGCCCTTTGTGGTTGACCGTTTGATCAGGGAAAACAAAAAATTAACATTCAGGAAAAAAACTGTTTTATGAGTTTCTGCTTTTTAGGATTATTTTAAATTTAAACGTCAATTAATCAACGATTTAATATTAGTATAAATTTCTGATTTGTTTGCATCGAAATCAAAATGTCTGAAGAGTTGTTCTATTAAAATCTTATATTTGCTCACTCAAAAACTGATCGTATGAGGTATTTGTGTAGTGTAATCTTCTTCTTTGTTCTTTTCAGCTCGCTGGGATATGCTCAAACCGATACACTTGTAATAAACTCTGGCTTCTCAAGTCAAACAGCAATACTCGAAGATTTTCTCGTGAAATTGCCCGTCAGGCAAGACCCGCGAATTACCGATTTACTCATTCGGCACGATCAAATTAACCAGAAACGAAACGGAACCGAAGGTTTTCGGCTGGAAATTTTTTTTAGTTCCGAGAACAAAGCACGCGAACAGGCCGTGAGGGTGAAAAACGAATTCAACATCGTATTTCCTGATATTGCAAGCTACATGTTGTTTCAAACACCCAATTTTAAAGTGCGGATCGGCGATTTCAGGAACAAAAGTGAGGCTTTGAAGACCAAAGCTCACATTGCCTCGAAATATCCGAATGCCTTTATTGTAAAAGATAACATCCGATTTCCCGAACTATTTACAGAAAGTGTAGAACAAAACGAAGAACAATGAGCGAATTGATTAAACATGAATGTGGGATTGCATTGATACGTTTGCGTAAGCCACTTGAGTATTATAAGGAAAAGTACGGCACCTGGCAATATGGCCTGAATAAGCTGTATTTGCTGATGGAAAAACAGCATAACCGCGGACAGGACGGCGCCGGAATTGTGAATGTAAAAATGGAACTCGAACCTGGTCAGGAGTACATCAACCGCCACCGGTCGATTGAACAAAACCCGATCAAAAATATATTCGACAAAGTTGCCAAGGGAATTAAAAAAGCTGAGAAGAATAAACCTGAAAATGCTGATGTTCGGTGGATATACGAAAATGTACCTTTCTCGGGCGAAGTTTACCTGGGGCATTTGCGCTACGGAACTTTCGGACGAAACAGCATCGAATTCGTTCATCCGGTGATGCGCCAGAATAACTGGAAATCGCGTACGTTGGTTTTGGCCGGAAATTTTAACCTGACCAATACCGATGAGCTTTTTCAGAAACTGATCGCACTCGGCCAGCATCCGAAGGCCTATACTGATACAGTAACCATTCTTGAAAAGGTTGGGCATTTCCTCGACGAAGAAAACCAGTTGCACTTCAGGAATTATAAGAATGAAGGTTATTCGAACCGCGATATTTCACCGCTGATCGAGAAAAATCTGGACGTTCAGAAAGTACTCGAAAATTCGAGCAAAGATTGGGATGGCGGTTATGCCATTGCCGGAATGTTCGGACATGGCGATGCTTTTGTGATGCGCGATCCGTGGGGGATTCGTCCGGCATTTTATTATTACGACGACGAAATTGTAGTAGTTGCCTCCGAGCGTCCGGTGATTCAGACCGTGATGAATGTGAAGGCTGATGCCGTAAGCGAAGTAAAACCCGGCGAAGCTTTGATCATCAAGAAAGACGGCGCGGTTTCGAATAAAATGATCCGTGTCCCTCATACACGCCGTTCATGTTCGTTCGAACGTATCTATTTTTCACGCGGAAGCGACAAAGATATCTATCAGGAGCGCAAAATGTTGGGTCGTTTGCTGTCGCCTGCCATCCTGAAATCAATCAACTACGATATCGAAAATACGGTATTTTCATTCATTCCCAATACTGCTGAAACAGCTTTTTACGGCTTGGTACAGGGCGTTCGTCAATATTGTGTCGACTGGAAAATTAAACAATTGCGGGAACGTAATGGCAGCATTACCAACGAGGAAATGGAAGAGGTTTTGTCGGTTGAACCACGTGTGGAGAAATTGGCCATCAAAGATGTGAAATTGCGCACTTTCATTGCCGACGATGCCAGCCGCGACGATTTGGTTGCCCACGTTTACGATGTGACTTACGGTATTATCAACAACGATACGGATACCTTGGTCATTATCGACGATTCAATTGTCCGTGGCACTACTCTGAAAAAAAGTATTTTGAAAATATTGGATCGCCTGCACCCAAAGAAAATCATAGTGGTTTCTTCGGCGCCGCAGATTCGCTATCCCGACTGTTACGGCATCGATATGGCTGTTCTCGACAAATTTATTGCGTTCAATGCCACTATTGAGTTGCTAAAAGATACCCATCAGGAACATGTGATTGAAGAGGTTTACCGCAAATGCAAAGAGCAGGAAAACCTTCCGAAAGAGGAGATTGTAAACTACGTAAAAGAAATATACAAGCAGTTTAAGGCCGAAGAAGTTTCGGCAAAAATTGCAGAGTTACTGAAACCAGACGATTGCAAAGCTGAGGTGGAAATCATATACCAGACCATCGAAAATTTGCACGAAGCTTGCCCGAACGATACCGGCGATTGGTATTTCACCGGAAACTACCCAACCCCGGGCGGAAACAAAGTAGTGAACACCTCGTTCATTAATTACGTGGAAGGCAAAGACGGAAGGGCGTACTAAAAAGGTTCCGGGTTTCAAGTTCCAAGTTGCCTTCGACAGGCTCAGGCAGCGGCTCCGATCGACGTAACACTGCCTGAGTAGCGATGGTTCCTGAGTTTATCGAAGGAAGCGTATCGAAGGCAGATATACTACAAAGAGGGATTTTATCTTTTAACAGAGATAGAATCCCTCTTTTTTCTGAAAACACGCTGAAAAGCGCAGCGGGACAGTATACCTGTCAGCGGGACGGCTTCACAGCCGGCGGGACACCCATATTTTTAGCGGGACGATGATTTCTGCCAGCGGGACACCAAAAATTTCAGCAGGACGACGATTTTCTCTCGCAGGACAGCAAAATCTTTAGCAGGGCGAATGGTGAGGTGTGTTTTGGCGTGATGCTAATCCTGACAGGTTTTCAAAACCTGTCAGGATTCAATAGGAAACAAAACTGCTTAACAGAAGCTGAAAATCAGAAAAGTAGCATATATTTGATGATGGTTACGCGTTGTAAGCAATTTAATAAACCTAAACAACCTATGGGCGAGAAAGAAATACATCCCGTAAATCAAAATACATTAGACTTTCTGTTTTCAAAACTACTTGAGGTAAATGAATATTTGCGAACAGAACTCACTTTGTTATTTGAAAATGAAAAGAGTAAGAATGTGATGTTCAAATTGACAAGTATTCATTATTCCCTAATAAACAGGACTATTGAACTAAATAACGGATTTATAACTTTATTCAATTGCCAAAACTATATAACAGCAATCTCCTTATTAAGATTACAAGTTGAAAATTGTTTGCGTTTATATGGATTTGCAATAATGGATGATATGCCAAATTGTATAGACAGTTTTATTGAAGGAATAGATTATAATAACTTGAAAGGCAATAATGGAAAGAGATTATATGATTCTTATTTAGCAAAAGAAATAGACAAAAAAATGCCAGAATATAACTTTTATGCTACCTATAAAAAGTATTGTGAGATTGTTCATTTTAGTGGATTTTATCAAACTTTAAACAATGAGTTCGAAGATAAAGAAAATGGACTATCTGCAACTTTATATTTGGGCGGAGGTAGTAATATGCCACATTTTGATATGTTGAACAAAATTAATTACACAGCCTCTTTGTTTGACTCTTCAAAGATAATTTACAGCCTCTTTAAAGAATACAGAATTGAAATGGAAAAAGTATTGAAGAACTATTAAAAGAAACTTTTACAACAGCAAGATAGTTGAAGCAATTAGAGAAAAAGCAGGCAATAAATGATAGCATTGAAAAAGTAGATTATTATAACGATGTGAAAAAGCTATAATTGATGAAGAGTCACAAACGCAGAGAGGGCAAACCGTTTACCGATTTGCCCTCTCTGTTTATAGTTTTGTGGCGATCTACAGCTCAAAATTAAATCCCCGTTTCAATAAATCTTCATATTTATTGGCATCAAACCGGTAATACCACGCACCTTTGCGCGAAGATTCCTTTTCTTTTTCTTCCAGCTTTTCCAATAAATCCATCGACAGCAGCTTCCGGCGGAAATTCCGTTTGTCGAGCGCTTTATTATAGATGGCTTCGTATAAACCCTGAAGTTGAGGTATGGTAAATTTATCGGGTAGCAGCTCGAACCCAATAGGTTGAGTCCTTGCCCTGATTTGTAATTTTTTAAGGGCACGTTCAACCATTGCCGAATGATCAAAAATCAGTTGTGGCATACTTGAAATCGGAACCCAGGTAGCCCCGTGAGTTTTTACCAGCTCAAGGTCTGAAGCATTGATTTTAATCAGTGCAAAGTAAGCAACCGAAATGATGCGTGCTCCCGGGTCGCGGTCGAGTTCGCCGAACGTGTAAAGTTGTTCCATGTACACATCCGAAAGCCCGGTGAGTTGGTTCAGGATACGTTTGGCAGCCTCGTCAACACCTTCATTGTTTTTCAAAAATCCACCCATTAGCGACCATTCCCCTTTTGCAGGCTGAAAGTTCCGTTTCAGTAGAAGCACTTTTAATTCGCGACCTTCTTCGTCGTATCCAAATATAATAGAGTCGACGGCAACATGGAATTTTTCGTGTTCGCTATAATATGACATGGTAAATTTATTCTGGTAAAGGCCAGTCTGTGGTCTCTTTGTTGCGTAAATAAGTTTCGATGTGGCGATCCGTTTTCGCTTCGTATATATCGGAGATAGTCAGGATTATTCCGGTTTCTTCCACATCGCCAAAAGAATCATTGATCACAGTTCCGAAGGTTTTCATTGACGGGCTCAGGTTCATGTACGAGTTGATTAATGGTGGTATGTTTTCGCCAAATTCGCGTACTTTTTGTGAAAGTATCTTGTAGTCTTCTTTGTACGACCCTCCGTTGAATACTTTTCCCATTTCTTCGATGTTGATGCCTAAATCCAACGGATGAATTGGTGTAACAAGGCTCTCATGGTCGTTAAAGTATTTCTGGAAAAAGTACATGATCAGGTTACGGGCCTTAGTGTGGAAATGAGTGTACATAGTCACCTTCCCGAAGAAATATTTGATTTCCGGATGGTCTACAATCAGGGCGCCCAATCCGTCCCATAAATTATCGAGTGCAAACAATGCTTTTGCGCCGGCTTTGCTCGATTGGTAATGCGGCTGAACAAAAGAGCGGCCCAATTCCAATGTATAAGGAAGGTATTCTTTAATGAATTTGTCGGAGAAATTAAATAGGTGGGTAGTAGCAAGTTGTACTACTCCTTTCTGGTCTAACGGAACATCTTTGCACAAAATGTATCGGTAACCTCCAATTATCTCAAGCGCTTGTGGGTCCCAAACGATTAGTTGTTTATAAGGATCGCTGCAAGTATCGTATTCGTCAATGTCAACTTCCTCCCCTGTACCTCCTCCTGCGTCACGAAATGTAATTTCCCTTACACGGCCAATCTCCAACATTACATTGGGCGAATCCTGATGTGTAATAATGTATATTTCGTTGTCGGCTTTGTTAGTCTTTCGCATTAACTTGTCCGGTGTCAATTCTGCCAGTAAAGCTGCTTTTGACACTGGTGCAATGATGTCCTTCATACTAATTTTTGTCTGATTTTTAGTGGTACAAAACTAAAAAAAAATGATAAGAAATGATTTTTTACTACAATTTATCTTGGGCGTGTTACTGATTTGGTAATTTATACACTATGTCCCTGACTTCAGCTGCCCATTGGTCCGAAGTTTTGCTTTTGTCGAAATGGGTATAGGGGATCGGTTTGCCAAAAGTGATGGTGAATTTCTGATTTTTATGCCCGAAAGTTTCGTCGGCCAGGTAAAACATTTCCAGGTTCCATTTCATCCTGAAAAGGGTTCTGAAATTAGCCAGAGAGTAGAAGAATCCTGAATTTCTGCCACTAACATGAATAGGGATTACGTCGCGTTGATATTCTACTGATTTGGCAATGAAATGTTTTTTCCATTCAAAATCCTGGATTTTCCCTTTGATCCGTCGCGAGGCAAATCCGGAAGGGAAAATCAATATTTGTTTGTCAGATGCGTAAGCTTCGTGGATTTGCCTGATTACATCTTTGCTATGGCCGCCGTGTTTGTTTAGCGGGACAAAAATAGGGGTTAGTTGAGGTATGCTCATCAAAACATCATTCACCAAGGTTACGGTCTCGCCCATCAGCCGATCGATATTGCACAAAATCAGTAATGCGTCGAACCCACCCAGCGGATGGTTTGATGCGAATATGAATCGTCCGGAAGCCGGAAGGTTTTCCACTCCGGATATAGTTTCGTGAACATTGAAATGTTTGACCATGCTCCGGGCAAATTCAATCCCTCTTTCATTGCCATGATTGGCCAGAAGTTCGTTGATTTCGTCGATGTGCATGATGCGGTTGATGTACCGGTAAACAAATCCCGGAAGCTTTTTGGCAAGTTTCGGGTTCTTTTTAAGGAACATTTCCTTAATGTTGATTGGTTTTACCGGTTCCTGATTTTCCAAATCCATTACTGCTCGTTAAAATGAAGCCGAAAATATAAAATAAATATAAACGGTTCTGGAATTTTGCTCAATTTCTAAGTAATGATTGATACTCGGTTGTTTTGCAACTGCTATTTTAAAAATTTATCAACATTTGGCTCTTTAGACTTACGAAGTTGCTTTGGATGATTACTTTCGCCGCTGAAAAATGTTTTATTAACCGATTTTTAAATTGTTAATAAGTTATAATTCATTGATGTATAATATGTTGTGTGCGTACTGTTTGATTTATTAACAGGTTATAAACAAATATTAAGTATTGATTGTCATAAATATGGTGACTTAGATAGACTTAAATAGACATAAATAGACTGATGTGTTTTGAATTTTATTACTTTTACATGTAAATATTAAGTACTTGAAATGTTAATTTTTTCGGGAGAAATACATGCCACTTTCGACGAGAAAGGGCGAGTGGTGCTGCCAGCCGATTATAAAAATCAGATGGGGGGCAGCGTTCCCGGTGGTCAATTGGCCATCGAAATTGACAGGTATGAAAAATGCTTAAATGTTTACACCATTGAGGAATGGGAGAAGCGCATATTAAAATTCAGATCGAAACTGAACTTAAACAATAGGGATCATAGTAAAATTCTCGATGGGATTTTACGGAAATGCCGGATAATTGCCGTCCCCGACAATTGTCGGTTTACGCTTCCGGCAATTTTTATTGAGGCTGCCGGAATTAAAAAAAATGTGGTTTTTACTGGACAGCTTGAACGGTTGAGGATTTGGGATGCAGATGAATACCAGAACTATGCTGGATCTTTGACTGATTACGACGATTCATATGAGCAGAAATTCGGTAGCGAAGAATTGGACTAATGGAAAGAGAATATCATGTACCTGTTTTGTTGGCCGAAAGTGTCGACGGGCTGGAAATTAAGGCGAATGGCGATTATGTTGACGTTACTTTTGGTGGCGGAGGCCATTCACGCGAAATTTTTAGCCGTTTAAAAACGGGTCGCCTTTTTGCTTTCGATCAGGACGAAGATGCTGCTGTAAATGTCATTCACGACGAACGTTTTTTCTTCATCAGGCATAATTTTAAATACATCCGGAATTTTTTGCGGTATTACGATGTTGAACAGGTAGACGGAATCTTGGCCGACCTGGGCGTTTCGTCGCACGATTTTGACGTGGCAGATCGTGGCTTCTCGTTTCGTTTCGATGGTGATCTGGACATGCGGATGAACCGCGATTCGTCTGAAAGCGCCGCCGACATTGTAAATACGTTTACCGAAGACCAGCTCCGGACGATGTTTCGCGAGTATGGCGAGATTGACAATGCTGGACGGTTGGCAAAACAACTGGTTTTAGCTCGAAACGCCAAGCCGGTAAAAACCATTATTCAGTTTAAAGAAGCAATTGCTCCTTGTGTCCCGAAATTTCAGGAAAGTAAATATCTGGCCAAGGTTTTTCAGGCATTACGCATCGAGACCAACAAGGAAATGGATGTGTTGCACGAATTCCTGGAACAAAGTATACAGTTATTAAAGCCGGGTGGCCGGTTGGTGGTGATCACCTATCATTCGCTCGAAGACCGGATGGTGAAGAATTTCATCAGATCGGGCGATTTTTCAGGAAAACAAGAAAAGGACTTTTTTGGAAATGTAGGATCGCCTTTGGTAGCCATCAACCGCAAAGTCATTGTTCCGGATGAAGACGAGATAGAACGGAATCCAAGGGCCCGGAGTGCAAAATTGAGAATTGCAGAAAAGAACTCATGACGGAGAAAAAGGAAAATAGCAAGAAAAGAATCTCGACAGCCGGACTTAAAAGTATCCTGGTTGGAAGTGCATTGTCGAGCGAGAAGGTAACCAAACAAATACCTTTTGTGATTTTTCTTGCCCTGTTGGGAATTGGTTTGATAACCAACCGGTATGTGACCGAAAAAACCATCAGGCAAATGGAAATGGTGCGCGATTCGCTCAAAGAGTATAAATCGGAATCGGTAATTCATGAAACAGAATTGATGTACATCAATCGTCCTTCGGAAGTGACCAAGAGGGTAATTGAACGGAAAATTGATTTGATTGAACCTGTTGAGCCACCGAAAAGAATAAAAGTAAAAAAGATGGAGGTTAAATAATGGAAATCAGGAAAGCTATAACCCTTCGGTTTGGCATCGTTTATTTTGCGATTGCCTTATTCGGACTTGTTATAATTGGCCGGATTCTGATTATTCAAAATGTGGATACCCAAAAATGGCAGGAAATAGCCAAAGATTTGCGTAGCAACACCACCGAAATTTGGGCAAAACGAGGAAATATTTGTGCCGACGATGGCAGCATTTTATCCACTTCGGTACCCTATTATGAAATCCGGATGGATATGATGGCTCCACGGATACAGCAAATCTTTGGCAAAGATTCGGAACTGATGGTTGAAGAGCTTTCGAGCTTTTTTGGGTACGACAAAACCGATTTCAGGAGTCGCCTGAGAGCGGCATATGACAAGAAAAACAGATGGTTTTTAATTAACCTCGAACAGATTGACCACAATAAATACCAGGAATTTAAGTTGCTGAAGACCATGTCGAAGAGCTACTTCGGTTCTGGACTTATTCTGGTTACTGAGAACAGGCGAATCTTGCCTCATGGGGATCTGGCCAGCCGCACCATTGGCGTACTCAACAAGGGAGCCTTTGGCGGTGTTCACGGAAACGTAGGATTTACTGGTGTCGAAGGTTTATCGGAAAGTTATCTGGCTGGGGTAAACGGGCTGGCGCTCAAACGTAATTTCTCCGGAAACTGGATCAACACTCCGTTGGTCGAACCCAAGGAAGGGAAAGACGTGATTACTACTATCAATGTCAACCTACAGGATTATGCCCAAACATCCTTGGGAAAACAGATGGAGCTTAGCCAGGCCGAATGGGGAACGGCTATTGTGATGGAAGTAAAAACCGGTAACATCAAAGCAATTGCCAACATGGGTCTCAAAAAGGACGGAACTTACGGCGAGACTTACAATTTTGCATTTGGTCATGCGGGTTGCAGTGAACCTGGGTCAACCTTTAAACTGATGTCGCTGATAGCAGCGATGGATGCTGGTTATGCTGATACGTCTGAATTGGTCGATACTGGTCGTGGTATCTGGGAATACAAAGGGCAGAAGATGAAAGACAGTGATTACGACCATGGGGGCCATGGATTGATCAGTTTGAAAAAAACGTTTGAACTTTCTTCAAATATTGGGACGGCTAAAATTATTTGTAAATATTACGAAGGCAAGGAAAAGGAGTTTATAGATCGTATTTATAGTTTCGGTTTGAATAAACAACTCGGACTTGGATTTCTTGGTGAAGCTGAACCCCGGATCAAATATCCTACCGACCCTGATTGGTGGGGACCATCTCTGGCATGGATTGCGCATGGTTATGAAATTAAAATTGCTCCGATCCAAACGCTTACTTTTTACAATGCTGTAGCAAATAATGGAGTGATGGTTAAGCCAAAATTCATTGAAGAAATTCGGGAAGACGGGATTCCTGTCCGAAAGTTCCAGACAGAAGTGGTAAACCCAATGCTCTGTTCAAAGACGACGCTTGGTAAAGCTCAGGACATGCTAAAAGGAGTTTGTATTCGGGGAACTGGAAAAAGCCTGAAGAATCCGTATTACACCATCGCCGGCAAAACTGGTACTGCTGTAATTGCCAACGAAGATAAGGGCTACACCAGTGGTGGCGCAAAAAAATATCAGGCTTCATTTTGCGGCTATTTCCCGGCCGACAATCCGAGATATAGCATTATCGTAGTTATTGTTGGTCCCAAGGGTGCTTTTTATGGTGGTTCGGTTGCCGGCCCGGTTTTTAGGGGTATTGCCGATAAAGTTTATGCTGCTTATCTCGAACCTGCAAAAGATTCAATTCCACCTCATAATGAAATTCCCCAGGTAAAACCAGGACTGAAGGACGACGTGATGCTTTTGGCCCGTGATCTGGGATTCAAAAACCAAGAGCAGAATATGACCACTCAACGGGTGGCCGTTACCAATGATTCAATGACTGTATTCATCAACGGCGTGAACGACAATCCGGGTACAGTTCCTGATGTGATTGGAATGGGAGCCAGCGACGCGGTGTACTTGCTCGAAAAGTCAGGCCTGAAAGCCGAAATGAGCGGCTTCGGTCGGGTTTTTAGGCAATCGCCCATTTCAGGAATGTCAGCATCGAAAGGTGATGTTGTTGATCTCGAACTAGGTTTCGATGACCTTCAGATTGTAAAAAAGGATAGTCTGGATAAAAATGATTCCATTCAGGCTGCTGCATTTAATCCGGTTCCGGTTCAGAAACCCGTTCAACCAGAAATGGCTCCTGATGTGGTTAATCCAAAGGTTATTAAGAATGCTTCAACCAAAACCAAAGTAAGCAAAACCCAGACCGCAAAACCAAAAGCAAGCCCGGAAGCTATCCGGAAGTGGAAGGAAAAAGTTGCCGCTCAAAAAGCGCTGGAGGCAAAGAATGGAAATAAGAAAACTACAGTAAAACCAAAAGCAAGTCCGGAAGCGATTGCAAAATGGAAAGCAAAAGTAGCTGCGCAAAAGGCGGCGGAAAAAAAGAAGAATACAACAAAGAAAAATACAGCACAACCTAAAAAATAACAGCAATGAAACCGTTAAAGGATATACTTGAAGGCATCGCGGTACTCGAAACGAGGGGAGATTTATCTGTTCCAGTTCGCAGTATTCAGTTCGATTCGCGAAAGGTGGAAGCCGGTGATTTGTTCGTTGCGGTGAACGGTTCGCATGTCGATGGGCACCTTTTTATTGCCAAAGCAATTGAATTGGGCGCCGTTGCTGTCGTTTGCGAGTTTATACCTGAAAATATGCCTTCAGGAGTGGTTGTGGCAAGGATTGATCAGACTCAGGTAAACTTTGGAAGGATTGCTTCTGCCTGGTACAATCATCCGTCGGCTGACCTCAAAGTGGTTGGAGTTACCGGAACAAACGGTAAAACTACCATTGCCAGCCTTTTGTACAAAACATTTACCCTTCTGGGTTATAAGGTTGGATTGATTTCGACCATAAAATATTACGTTGGCGAGGATGAATTTCATGCCACGCATACAACTCCCGATGCACTGCAAATTCAGGAATTAATGGCCAAAATGGTTGATGCCGGATGTGAATATTGCTTTATGGAAGTCAGTTCCCACGCCATCGATCAGGATCGGATTAGCGGAATTGATTTCGATGGTGGCATTTTCACCAATCTGACTCACGATCATCTGGATTACCACAAAACATTTGCGGAATACCTGAAAGCAAAAAAGAAGTTTTTCGATCAGCTTCCCGAAAAGGCTTTTGCGTTAACCAACGCCGACGATAAAAACGGCATGGTAATGCTTCAGAATACAAAAGCTGCAAAACAAACCTATTCACTGCGTTCGCTGGCAAACTTTCGTTGCAAGGTGCTCGAAAAACATTTCGATGGAATGCTTTTGAGTATTGACGGGCAAGAGGTTTGGACACATTTTACCGGCGTTTTTAATGCCAGTAACCTGATGGCTGTTATGGGCGCTACTCTTCTTTTGGGTGTTAGTCGCGATGATATTCTCCGGATTTTGAGCGAATTGCGCCCGGTTTCAGGCCGGTTCGAAATCATCCGTTCTCCGGAAGGGAAATATGCTGTAGTTGATTATGCCCATACACCAGATGCCATTCAGAATGTATTATCCGGAATTGCTGAAATAAGGACCGGGAACGAACAGATAATCACTGTAGTTGGCGCTGGTGGCGACCGCGACAAAACCAAGCGCCCCGAAATGGCACAAGAAGCTGTAAGGCAAAGTGATAAAGTGATCCTGACTTCAGACAATCCGCGCTCGGAAGAACCTGAGCAGATTCTTGCTGACATGGAAGCAGGTATTGAAGCTCATCAGAAACACAAGGTTTTGTCGATCGTGAATCGCAAAGAAGCCATCAAAACGGCCTGTATGCTTGCAAAACCTGGCGACATCATTTTGGTTGCAGGCAAGGGCCACGAAGATTATCAGGAAATAAAAGGAGTGAAATATCATTTCGACGACAAAGAAGTGATTAATGAGATATTCGGAAATATTTAAAGAATAAAAATATGTTTTATCATTTGTATCAGCTTTTAAAAGATTGGGATGTTCCGGGATTGGGAATGTTTCAATACATCTCTTTCCGGTCGGGCGCAGCTATTATTGTTTCGCTGTTGATTACCATCGGGTTCGGGAAAAGGCTGATTAAATTTTTACAGCGCAAACAAATTGGCGAGGAAGTTCGCGATTTGGGACTTGAAGGCCAGATGCAGAAAAAAGGGACGCCTACGATGGGAGGTATAATTATCCTGGCATCAATCCTTATTCCGACGCTTTTGTTTGCCCGGCTCGATAATATCTATATCCTACTGATGATCATTACCACAGTTTGGCTTGGCTTGATTGGCTTTGCCGATGATTACATCAAAGTATTCCTGAAAGATAAGCAAGGGCTAGCCGGAAAGTTCAAGATTTTGGGACAGGTTTCGTTAGGGGTTATTGTTGCCGCTACTTTGTACTTCTCTGATGATGTGGTGGTTCGTCAGCGGGTTGTTGATGCCAACGGAATGTTTGTGAAAGAAATGGTGACTGACAGCATCACTGGGCAGAAACGATTGCAGCATGTGACAAAAGCTGTTAAATCGACAAGAACGACGATTCCATTCATGAAAAACCATGAATTAAGTTACGGCACGTTTGTGGCTTTTCTGGGCAAAAATGCCCGGAATTGGGGCTGGATTGTCTATGCTTTGGCCATTATTCTGATCATCACTGCAGTTTCGAATGCCGCAAACCTAACCGATGGAATAGATGGACTGGCGACCGGAACATCAGCCATAAGCGGGGCAACCCTGGGGATTCTGGCGTATGTGAGCGGTAACGTCATTTATGCCGATTACCTGAACATCATGTATATCCCGAATCTAGGTGAGCTGACCGTGTTTATTTCAGCATTTATCGGTGCAACCGTGGGCTTTCTGTGGTACAATTCATACCCTGCACAGGTGTTTATGGGCGATACCGGCAGTTTGGCGCTTGGTGGTATTCTAGCTGTTTTTGCCATCATTATCCGGAAGGAAATTCTGATTCCAATTTTGTGCGGAATCTTCGTGATTGAAAATCTTTCGGTAGTTATTCAGGTAGCTTATTTTAAATATACCAAGCGGAAATATGGCGAAGGACGCCGGGTTTTCCTGATGAGTCCGATTCATCATCATTTTCAGAAACAGGGAATTCCGGAACCAAAAATTGTGACCCGTTTTTGGATTGTCGGAATTATTCTGGCTGTATTGACCATCGTAACCTTAAAAATGCGATAAATCGAATGAGTAAAAGAGCAGTCATATTAGGAGCCGCAGAAAGTGGAGTTGGTGCAGCCATTCTGGCACGCAAGCAAGGTTTCGATGTGTTTGTGTCTGACCTTGGAACGATCAAAGACAAATACAAAAAGGAGCTGACCGAGCGTCAGTTCGATTTTGAAGAAGGCCAACACACGGAGGAAAAAATATTAAATGCCGATTTGGTCATTAAAAGTCCGGGTATTCCGGATAAAGCTCCGCTGATAAAGAAATTAAAAGAGAAGGGCGTGCCAGTTATTTCTGAAATCGAGTTTGCCGGAAGGTATACTTCAGCAAAAAAGGTTTGCATTACCGGAAGCAATGGAAAAACCACCACCACGCTGCTGATTTATCACATATTTCAGAAAGCAGGTTTAAATGTGGGTTTGGCCGGAAATGTTGGTCAAAGCATGGCCTGGCAGGTGGCTGAACAGAATTTTGACTACTACGTGGTTGAACTGAGCAGTTTCCAGCTCGACGGAATGTATGAATTCAAAGCTGACATTGCCATACTTCTGAATATCACTCCCGATCATTTGGACCGGTACGATTATAAAATGCAGAACTACATCGATTCGAAATTCAGAATTGCACAAAACCAGACTGCTGATGATCTATTCATTTACTGCACCGACGATCCGGTGGTGAATTATGAAATGTCGAGACGGAAACTGGGTGCCAGATGTATTCCTTTCGGATTAGGCATTCCTCCTGTTGAGGGCGCCGGAATTATAGATAACAATTTGATTATTAACTGGGAACAAAATATTTTTACTATGTCTATTTTAGATATTGCATTACAGGGGAATCACAATACCTACAATTCGATGGCTGCAGGTATTTCAGGAATGGCAGTGAATATCAGGAATGAAAAAATTCGTGAGAGCATGGCCGATTTCAAAGGAGTTGAACATCGTCTCGAACGGTTTTTAAAAGTTCATGGTATTGAGTTCATCAACGACTCAAAAGCAACGAACATCAATTCAACCTGGTATGCGCTTGAAAGTATGACGCAGAAAACGGTTTGGATCGTCGGTGGAATTGATAAAGGAAACGACTATTCAGAGTTGTTCGAGTTGGTTAAATCGAAGGTGAAAGCCATTGTTTGTCTTGGTGTTGACAATTCCAAAATTCTGGAAGCTTTTAAAAGTATTGGTATCGATATGGTTGAAACGCAATCCATGGAAGATGCGGTACGTTCGGCCTATTTTTTGGCTAAAAATGGCGATACCGTTTTGCTTTCTCCGGCATGTGCGAGTTTCGACTTGTTCGAAAATTACGAAGACCGCGGTCATCAGTTTAAACAGGCAGTAAGAGAATTGTAAAATGGCAGGCAGACTGGCTAAAATATTTAAAGGGGATTTAACGCTTTGGGTTATCCTGATATTTTTATCACTGATTTCATTGGTAATTGTATACAGCGCAACCGGAAAACTGGCTTATCGCGAAGCGAACGGAAATACCATGTATTACCTGATCCGTCAGGTTGTATTTATTCTGGTAGGATTTGGCATCATGCTTTTCCTGGTGAATGTTTTACCGGTGACACTTTATTTTAAAATATCACCTGCGTTGATCGGAATTACCATATTCACCCTGATTTTAGCCATCATTCAGTATAAATTAACTGGTAGTGCCGATAATAAGGAAACGTCGCGTTCGTTGAATATGCCATTCTTTAGTTTTCAGCCGGCCGAGCTGGCGAAAATTTCTTTGATCATGTACGCCGCGCGGCTGTTGTCGAAAGCCCAACGCACAGAAGAAGAACTTAGGATTGCATTTTATTGGATAACCGGAGTTTCAGGAGTGGTTTGTTTTCTCATTTTCATGAGTAATTTCTCCACAGCAGCGCTTGTCTTCGTTACTATTCTTATTCTGATGCTGATTGCGCGTGTTTCGTTTAAATATATTTTGTCTCTGGTTGGTGTCGGAATTGTGGCTGTATTTTTAATATATGGAGCAGCAACTGTATTCCCTGATAGTATTGGAAAGGCCGGACGTATTGCAACAGTTAAAGGACGTATCGATGATTTTATTCATGGCGATAATAATGCGGTAAATGGTACCACCCAGGCCGATTACGCCCGCCTGGCAATTTTCGAGGGTGGTGTGTTGGGAAAAGGTCCGGGGAATAGTGAAGTAAGTAATTATATGGAAGCTGGGTACAACGACTTCATCTATGCCATATTTATTGAAGAATATGGTTTTATGGGAGGTGCATTTCTGGCTTTGCTTTACCTGATTTTATTATTCAGGGGAGTGATCATTGTCCGCCGTTGCGACCGAACGTTTCCGGCATTTATGGTCACCGGGCTGGTCTTGCTGATGACGTTTCAGGCGTTCATCAACATGGCAGTTTCAGTAGGTGCCGTTCCGGTTACCGGACAGCCTTTGCCGTGGGTCAGCATGGGAGGTTCGTCGATGTTGTTTACGGCTGCGTCATTCGGTGTTATTCTGGCAGTGAGCGCAAACAATCAAAAAAATAAAGCATTGGCCGAACATCCAGAACAGTCGGAACAACCGGCAGCCATTGAGGCTCAAACCGAAGATCAGCCTTTAGTATGAAGAAACTGAAAGTCATAGTAAGTGGGGGAGGAACCGGGGGGCATATTTTCCCGGCTGTTTCCATTGCCAACGAGATTAAAGAGCGTTTCCCTGAAACTGAAATCTTGTTTGTCGGAGCACTTGGTAAAATGGAAATGGAACGTGTTCCGGCGGCCGGTTACCGCATTGTTGGTTTGCCGGTTGTGGGTTTTCCACGGAAACCTTCGCTGAAGATGCTGACTTTCTTTTGGAAGTTGTTTCAGAGTATGCGTTTGGCCAATAAAGTAATTGCCGATTTTAAGCCTGATGTAGCTATTGGCGTTGGCGGATTTGCCAGTGGACCGGTATTGAAGGCTGCTGTCCGCAAAGGAGTGCCGGCCGTGCTTCAGGAACAGAATTCGTATGCTGGGGTGACCAACAAGTTGCTGGCTTCGAAAGTGAATAAAATTTGCGTGGCCTATCCAAACATGGAACGGTATTTTCCGGCTGAAAAGATTGTGGTTACCGGTAATCCCATCCGCAAAAACCTGATTGAAGCAGTCGTCAATAAAACAGAAGCCTACGAATATTTCAGGTTAAATACCGAAAAGCCAGTGGTGCTGCTTGTTGGTGGAAGCCTCGGTGCACGCACGTTGAATGAAAGTGTGATGGCCAATTTGGAGTTGATCCGCAAGTCGGATGCTCAAGTGGTTTGGCAAACAGGTAGCTACTATTATCAGGAAATGCTTGAACGTTTAGGCGACAATTGTCCAAAGAATCTTCAGGCCATGGAGTTTGTTTCGCGCATGGATTTGGCCTATGCCGTGGCTGATTTGGTGATCTCAAGGGCAGGCGCAGGTACTATTTCGGAGCTTTGCTTATTGGGCAAACCATCGGTTTTGGTGCCATCGCCCAACGTGGCCGAGGATCATCAGACCAAAAATGCAATGGCACTTGTTGAAAATCAGGCTGCTTTGTTGATAAAAGATGCCGATTCGAAAGAACAATTATGGACAGAGACCTTTAAATTGCTGGCTGATAAGCTGCGGTTAAATAGTCTGTCAGAAAATATTAAAAAGCTGGCTAAACCGAATGCTGCCAAAGAGATTGTGGATGTGATAATAGACGTAGTAAAAAGAAATAAGGAATAAGGAATAGGAAAAAGTACGTTGACCTGGATATATCATTTGCCATTGGCTTTAGCCAACGGATCAAATGAGAAAACGAAGGAAATCCGTCCGCGGGATAAAAATAAAAAGGGTGAAGTCCTTCTTTCGGACGGAATGGGATTCACCTTCAAAAATGAATGAAACGATTGAAATAAAATAGAATGTTAAAATTTACCGACATAAAGCAAGTGTATTTCCTCGGTATCGGGGGGATTGGGATGAGCGCTCTGGCACGTTATTTTGCGAGTCAGGGCATTGCTGTTTCTGGTTACGACCGCACTGCTACCGAATTAACCGCAGCGCTTGAGAACGAAGGAATTGCTGTGCATTACAATGACGATCCGGCACTGTTACCCGCGAATCTGGATGTTGCCGATTCGCTCATCGTTTACACACCTGCTGTCCCGGCCACTCACAAAGAATTAAATGTTTTGATTGATTGCGGGTTCGAAATCCATAAACGGGCAGAAGTATTGGGTATTATTTGCAACAGCAAACGAACAATCGCGGTTGCCGGAACACATGGAAAAACTTCGGTATCGACCATTACTGCGCATATCTTGAAATCGTCGACTAAAGGCTGCGCCGCTTTTATGGGCGGAATATCCAAGAATTACAAAACCAATCTTTTGCTTGACGATACAGGCAGCGAATGGATTGTTGCCGAAGCTGATGAGTTTGATCGTTCGTTCCTGCACCTCAAACCTGAACTAGCAGTGATTACATCGATGGATGCGGACCACTTGGATATTTACGGCACGCACGAAAAAGTGATCGAAAGCTTTAAGCTTTTCGCCGGAAATATCAAAGACGGTGGAGCGCTGGTTCACAAGAAAGGGTTACCTATTGGGTCAGATTATTCGGCCAAATACAAATCGTATTCCTATTCGATAACAGAAACGGCTGATTTTTGTGCCGTAAACATCGAACTGAAAGATGGATATTATCAGTTCGACCTGAAAACTCCTGAATTTACCATCGAAAAACTGGTGCTGAATTATCCGGGATTGCTAAATGTTGAGAATTCTGTTGCTGCTTCGGCACTATCGCTTCTGGCGGGTGTTTCTCCGGAAGAAATTCGTGGCGCGCTGGCTACGTACGCTGGGGTCAAAAGACGGTTCGATATTCATTTGAAAAACGAAAATTTTGTGCTGATTGACGATTACGCACATCATCCGGAAGAACTTCGGGCAACCATTCAATCGGTTCGCGACATTTATAAAGACCGGACATTAACGGGAGTTTTCCAGCCGCATCTTTACAGCCGTACCAACGATTTTGCCGAAGGATTCGCCAAAAGTCTGGATTTATTGGATGAAATTGTGTTGCTTGATATTTATCCGGCGCGCGAATTACCCATGGAAGGCGTAACTTCAGATTTGATTTTTAAAAAACTAAAAAATACGAATAAGAGATTGTGTGCGAAGTCTGGATTAGTCGGACTGGCGGCCACATTTAAGCCGGGAATAGTGATCATGATGGGTGCAGGTGACATTGATAGCCTTGTTGAGCCGGTAAAGGAGCAATTGTTGAAATATGAGGATCTTTAAAAAGATATTGGTATTGTTGGGATGGATTTGTCTGGTAGGAGCTATCGGGTTTACAATTTACTACGCTTACATGCAACGCGAGGCTGTACGGTGTCAGGAGATTGTAGTGAATATCAATCCAAATTCCCCAAAATTTCTTGACGAAGCCGAAATTGTGGATATGATCGAGAAGTCGGGCGAAATGGTTATCGGGAACAGGCTTTCTAAGATTAACATCAATTTAGTGGAGACCAAATTGAGTTCATCTTCGTCATTGGCCAATGTGCAGGTTTTCAAAAAAGTCGAGTCGAAAGGCTTGTCGTTTAAGGGAAAGTTGGTTGTCAGCCTTGACGAACGAACCCCGATTATCCGAATAAAAGATTCGACCGATGATTATTATATGGATATGGGTGGGAACAAAATCCCGGTATCGCCCAAATATGTTGAGCGAATAATGATTGCTTCAGGAACAATCCCCAATCCGGAAACGCTGTCAAGCCTCCTGAAAATGGCTGATTTTGTAAATAAGGATGATTTTTGGAGGGCGCAGATCGAACAGGTTTTTATCCAGGCCAACGGCGAATTATTGTTGTTGCCTCAGGTGGGCGATTACCTGATCGAATTTGGGACTCCGGATGATTGCGCCGTGAAATTTAGAAATTTAAAAGCAGTTTACCAGCAAGGGTTTAAGAACCTGGGCTGGAACAAGTATAGAACCATCAGTGTGAAATATCGGAACCAGGTTGTTTGTACAAAAAAGTAGGTTATGGACAAGAACGAAAAAATTTTTGCAGCTGTAGATATCGGATCTACAAAGATTGTGGCCCTTGCCGGGAAAAAGGACGAAGAGGGGAAAATCCAGATTGTTGGACTTGGACATAGTGCGTCGAGAGGTGTTAAGCGTGGCGTTATCCTGAATGTTGAAGAAGCATTTGCTGCCATCAGCGATGCGCTTGCACAGGCCGAAAAAGAAAGCGGTCACGACATCGAAAATGTTTTTGTGAATATTTCAGGACAACTGCTGACCACCCAAACAACGCGTCAGCAAAAGGTGTTTGGCCGCGATCATTGTGTGTCGGAATCTGATGTCGACCAAATGATGCAAATGGCCCGTCAGATTAACCTGGGTGAAGGAATGTCGATCTATCACATCAATCCTGAGTTCTATACTATTGATGGTGAGTCAGGAATAACCAATCCTGTTGGAACGATTGGCGAGAAAATTGATGCGAACTTTAAGGTTCACATTGCACCAGAATCCTATCAGCGCAACATTGCCATGTGCTTCGACCGTGGTTCAATCCAACTGCAAAAAGCCATTCTCGATCCGATTGCTTCTTCCGAAGTAGTACTGACCGAAGAAGAAAAAGAAACAGGTGTCGCGCTGGTTGACATTGGCGGCGGAACAACTAAAATCTCCATTTTTTACGAGGGAGTACTTTGCCATACCTCAATGGTTCCGTTTGGGGGAAATGTAGTAACCATGGACATTAAAGAAGGATGTTCCATCACGGTTAAGCAGGCCGAATCGCTGAAAGTTCAGTTCGGACAGGCCATTGCTGATTTTGCACCTGAAGATAAAGTGGTAACTATCCCGATTAATGGATGGGAACCGAAACAAATATCATTTAAAAGCCTGGCCCACATCATTCAAGCCCGAATGGAAGAGATTGTAGTACAGTTTTTTTACCAGATCCGCAAGTCGGGATATGCTGACAAGCTTGGGGCCGGGATTGTAATTACCGGAGGCACTTCGCTTTTGCCCAATATGGGGCAGTTGGTTAAGTTCCATACCGGCTTCGATGTGCGGGTGGGTAAGCCAAATCTGTACCCATTTGTTGTCCGGAAAGGCATTGACGATCCGCGGTTTGCAACAGCTTTGGGTTTGCTTAAAATGGCTGCCGAGGAAGATGGTTTGTCCGGGAAAAAGGGACGCAGGAGAATTAAGAAAGAAAAGTCGAATGAACCAGGGATATTATCAAAAATGCAGAATAAAATCGTTCAGGGAGTAATTGGTTTCTTCGAAGAAGTCCCTGCCGATACGGAAATGACTTAAGCATAAATATAATCAAGTCTGCCATATGATTGATGAACTATTTAACTTCGGATTAGAACGCGCAAATTCTTCCATCATCAAGGTCATTGGTGTTGGGGGAGGTGGGTGCAATGCCGTCAAAAACATGTTTGAAGAGGGCATTGAAGGTGTAAACTTTATGGTTTGCAATACCGATGCACAGGCGATGCAAAACAATCCTGTGCCGATACGGATTCAGCTTGGAGTCACGCTCACAGGAGGGCGGGGTGCTGGCAATCTTCCGGAACAAGGCGAGCAAGCGGCCATCGAAAATCTGGATGATATTCGTGAAATGCTGGAAGGTACAACCAAAATGGTGTTTATCACCGCCGGAATGGGAGGTGGAACTGGAACCGGGGCTGCCCCTGTCATTGCCCGTCTGGCGCGCGAACTGGATATCCTGACCATTGCAGTTGTAACCATCCCTTCGCGTTCGGAGGGCAAACGCCGGTTTGATCAGGCGCTTGAAGGGGTTGAAAAGTTGAGGGAACATGTGGATAGCATGTTGGTGATCAGTAACGAAAAACTTCATAAAATATACGGAAATCTCCCAGCCTCCCAGGCATTTAAGAAAGCCGACAATATTATTACAACGGCGGTAAAAGGAGTTGCCGAGATTATTACACTTCACGGAAATATCAACATTGACTTTGCCGACGTTAGCACAGTGATGGCTGGAAGCGAAGTTTTCATCATGGGAACTGGTTTGGCCGAAGGCCCGAACCGCGCCATGAATGCCGTGCGGCAGGCGCTCGAATCGCCTTTGCTCGATAGCAGCAGCATCCATGGGACAAAAGACATTTTGCTCAATATCATCTCCGGAACCGAAGAAATTACGATGAGCGAGATTGGCGAGATCATCGATTATTTGCAGGATGAAGCTGGTCAGGATGCTACTATTATTTGGGGAAATGGAACTGATCCAAAGTTAGGCGATCAGATCAGCGTGACCATTATCGCAACTGGTTTCGATATTAATCCGAACCGTTTGTTTCAGCCTCCGGTTGAAATGGTCGAATTGCAATCGGAAGAGTCTGGTTTCGAAATTAATCTGGAAGATGATAGTTTTTTCATGAAGAATGACCCAATAACCCCAAGGCCAGAAGCTGCTCAGGCACATCAAACAGTTGAAAAACCGAAGAAAAAATCAAGGAAAGAAAAGAAACAATTGGTTGACGAAGCGAATCCTGAAAATGCTAATGTTGATGGCTGGTTTTTCAGGCAGTTTACCAAATTCTTCGACGATAAGGATAATTCAGACACGCCAGTATCGGAAGGAAATACAAATCAGTAGAAATATAAACACGAAAAAAATAGACGATCATGTCAAACGAAATTATGAATTTTGATTTAACCGTAAATTCCGGTTCGATCATAAAGGTAATCGGAGTAGGTGGCGGCGGTGGAAATGCCGTAAATCATATGTATTATCAGGGTATTCGTGATGTTGATTTTATGGTTTGCAATACCGATGCCCAGGCATTGATAAACAGTCCGGTTCCGTATAAAGTGCAGTTGGGATCATCGCTGACAGAAGGTCGTGGCGCAGGGAATAAACCGGAAACTGGTCGTGATGCTGCTATCGAAAATATTGAAGATGTAAAAAAGGTGCTGGGCGATAATACCAAAATGGTATTCATTACTGCCGGGATGGGTGGCGGTACAGGTACTGGTGCTGCGCCGGTCATTGCCAAAGCTGCACGCGAACTCGGGATCCTCACTGTTGGGATTGTTACGATTCCTTTCCGGAATGAAGGACGCCGCCGTATTAAACAGGCCGTTGAAGGTATTGCTGCCATGGAAACCCATGTCGATTCGTTGCTGGTGATCAACAACGAGCGCATCCGCGAAATGTATGGCGATTCAAAAATATCTGATGCTTTTGCTAAAGCCGATAATATACTGACAACTGCCGCGAAGGGAATCGCCGAAATTATTACGGTTCCCGGTTATATCAACGTTGACTTTGCCGATGTTGAAACCGTGATGAGAAACAGTGGTGTGGCGTTGATGGGAACTGGTATCGCTTCAGGGGTAAACCGTGCCGTAATTGCTGTTGAGCAGGCATTAAATTCGCCTTTGCTGAATAACAACGACATCATGGGGGCCCGCAACATCCTGTTGAATATTACTTCAGGAATTGAAGAAATTACCATGGACGAAATTGGCGATATTACCGATTTTGTTCAGGAAAAAGCGGGTAATTCGGCTGACCTGATCTGGGGAAATGGGGTCGACGAATCGTTGGGCGATAAAATTTCGGTGACGATTATAGCCACAGGTTTCAGCACAAGCAGTATTCCTGAAATGGTGATCAACCAGAACCACGAAAAGACCTACCACACGTTGATGGATGATGCCTCGGATATCATTCCAAAAATCAAAACAGAAGTTAAATCATCGGTAGAAAATGAGCTGTACGGATCGAAAAATGTAAAACAAAAAACCTTTGAATTTGAAATCAATGCAGGAGGTCACGATGAATTTGAAGAGTTGTATGGCACTAACCATTCTAAAAAAGAATCGTACAGTGTAGAAACCGAACCGGTTGATTTTACTCACACTTCGGAAGAAACGGTTGACGAGTTGGAGAATATTCCGGCTTACCGCAGGAAAAACTCAAAACTGTTTAGCTTTAAAAAAAAAGTAGATGAAAAATTTTCACGGTTTTCTATTTCTCCGGATGAAAATAATAATGTAGTTTTACGTGACAATAATTCGTATTTGCACGATAATGTCGATTAATTTTAGATAAAATGGGTTTATTCGAACAGATTAGTAGTGATATTTTGGTCGCGATGAAAGCCAAGGAGAAGGAAAAACTCGAAGCTTTACGTGGAATCAAAAAAGTAATGATAGAAGCCAAATCGGCTGCTGGTGCAACGGGTGAATTAACTGATCAGGAGTGCCTGAAAATCATTGCTAAATTGGCCAAACAAGGAGCTGACTCTGCCGCTATTTACAAAGAACAGGGACGAGTAGATTTGTATGAGCAAGAAATTTTTCAGGTGAAAATCTTTGAAACCTATCTTCCTGCTAAAATGTCGGATGCTGAGTTGACTGAAAAAATCCAGTCAATTATTGCTGAGGTTGGCGCTGCCGGTATGAAAGATATGGGAAAAGTAATGGGAATTGCTTCCAAAAAGCTGGCAGGTCTGGCCGAAGGAAAGGATATTTCCGACAAAGTGAAAGCGTTATTAAGCTAAAAATAGAATGTCGGGACTTGAAATCTCAAGTTTTGTGCATTTGGGGTGGAAAAAAGGAAAGCGGGCAGAGGCCCGCTTTCTATTTTTAGGAGTGTCTCGTCTTAAATATTCGTTTCTTTCAAAATCACATCGTGTGCTCCGCCTTCGATGATGCTGGTTGAAGAAACCAAGGTAATTTTAGCATTCTTTTCAAGTTCAGGAATGCTTAATGCGCCGCAGCTACACATGGTCGAAATGATTTTTCCAACGGTGATGTCGAGGTTATCTTTCAGTTTTCCGGCGTAAGGAACATAGCTGTCAACGCCTTCTTCAAATTTTAGTCCTTCGCTGCCACCCGAATCGTAACGTTGCCAGTTACGTGCGCGGTTCGAACCTTCGCCCCAGTATTCTTTCACGTAATTACTTCCCACTTTAAGCTTCTTGGTTGGGCTTTCATCAAAGCGGGCGAAATATCGTCCCATCATGATGAAATCGGCTCCCATGGCTAATGCCAGTACCATGTGGTAATCCTGAACGATACCGCCATCGGAGCAGATTGGAACATAGATTCCGGTTTGTTCAAAATATTCATCGCGGGCTTGAGCCACCTCGATCAACGAAGTTGCCTGTCCGCGGCCAATCCCTTTTTGTTCACGGGTAATGCAAATAGAACCGCCGCCAATTCCGACTTTAATGAAATCGGCGCCAGCTTCAACGAGGTATAAAAATCCATCTTTATCGACCACGTTTCCTGCGCCAACTTTTACTTTTCCGCTGTATTTATTTTTGATGAATCCAATGGTTTCGGCTTGCCATTCGGAGAAGCCATCAGACGAATCGATACACAGAACATCAGCCCCGGCTTCAACTAGTTGAGGAACACGTTCAGCATAATCGCGTGTGTTGATTCCGGCACCTACCAGTAATTTTTTGTTCGGATCGAGTAATTCGTTCGGATTTTCCTTGTGCTCGTCGTAATCTTTCCGGAACACAAAATATTGAAGGTTCTGATCTTTGTCGATAATGGGAAGGGTATTGAGTTTATGATCCCAAATCACGTCGTTGGCTTCGGTAAGCGTAATGCCCAATTCTCCGGTAACCAGTTTCGAGAATGGAGTCATAAATTCGCTGATTTTAGTACTCAGATTATCTTTCGACTCGCGGTAATCGCGGCTGGTTACAATGCCGAGTAATTTGCCGTTTGATGTTCCGTCGGCAGTAATTCCTATGGTCGAATGTCCGGTTGATGCTTTTAGGGCAACTACATCTTTCAAGGTATTGTCTGGAGTCAGATTGGCATCGGAGACTACAAATCCAGCTTTGAATTTCTTCACCTTCCGAACCATCTCAACTTGCGTTTCAATGGACTGTGAACCGAAAATAAATGACAATCCTCCGTTTTTTGCCAATGCAATGGCCATTTTATGATCGGATACCGACTGCATAATGGCTGAAACGAATGGAATATTAAGTTCCAATTCAGGAACAGTCCCTTTTTGATACTTGACGAGAGGCGTTTTTAATGACACGTTTTGCGGAAAACATTCTTTGGTAGTTAATCCCGGAATCAATAAATATTCATTGAAAGTTCTGGAAACATCGTTGAAATACCTGGCCATAGCTTATTTATTATTGATGATTTGTAATTGACAATTCAAGTCTTTACGTGAAAAAAGTGTGCAAATTTAATAAAAAAGTGTTCAGTCGCAGTATTCAGTGTTTGGTTGCAGCATTTCCGTTATTCAGTTCTGTTTAATAGTAGTACAATGAATGACGTGAAGTGAATGACCACAAATGACTAATTTTCAGTAAGAACGTGCCGCAGATTACTGTAACTGAATACGGATCACTCTAATACTCTCCTTTCAGGAAAGCGGTTCCGTTGAACAACGCAATTTTGTTGCCTTCTTCGTCGGTGATGTCTACAATGTAGGTTGCCAATGTTTTTCCTGAACTGTGTTCTTTTGCCATAGCAGTTAGCTTTCCGGAGGATACACCTTTGAAAAAATTAATGGTTGCATTAGCAGCAACTGCAATTCGTCCGTGCGAATTGGATGCGGCCGCAAAGGCAAAATCAGCTAAAGTAAACAGTGCCCCACCCTGAATAATGTCAACTCCATTCAAGTGTTTTTCGGTCACCGTCATTTCAGCAATGGCTTCCCCTTTGCCTATTGAAACAAGATGAATGTCGTTGTGGCTTGCAAACCTGTCATTCAGTAATATTTGTTCAAGTTTTTTAATCCGTTGTTCCATAGTGAATTTGTTTTTGTTGGCAAAACCTTAAAAAAAAAGCGGGCTGTAAGCCCGCTTTTTTCCTGTAATATTCTATTAATAGAATTTTGATCGTTTATCGACAATTTCAGTAACCTTTTTAAGGGATTCAAAAACCTGCGATCCGGCTCGATAGCCTAAGGCTTGAGCGACTCGGTTTTTTTCGCCTTTCAGGTCAGTATCGGTGCCGGTTGTGACCGAAGTTACTTTGGTCAGATATACGCCATTGTTTCCTTCGATTGGCGCAGAAACTTTTCCTTCAGGAAGCAAGCACACCGTACCTACAACCGCTGGTTCGAACCCGAGTGAAGGGATAGAGAAACTAGTGAAGTTAACTCCGGCAGCTTCTTTCACATCAGTTGAAAGTTTGGAAGCGACACTTGCCAAATCAGATCCTGCATTTTTCAATTTATCAGCAAGCAACTGCGCTTTTTTCTCTTTGCGAACGGCAAGGTCAACGCGGATTTTAGCTTCTTCGAAAGTTGACGCGCCTTCTTCGGTAATGCCTGTCATTGCTGCAACCACGAACTTGTTCCCAAATTCGAAGATGGTCGATCCTTCATTATTCACACACATTTTGCCTTGTTCGGCAGTAAAGGCTGCACGTACCAGTTGGCGTGAAGTTTCCAATCCGGTTACTTCGCGGTCGTTTTCTTTCAGGGTTGCAATTTTTTTATCCAGCTTTTGATCAACCACTGCTTTGTTGAAAGCTTCAACGGTTGGGTTTTCGCTTGCAAATTTGCTTGTTTCCGAATATATCCTCTGGTAAGTTTCAGTACTCGGTTCAATCTTTTTAGAAAGGATTGCTACACGAACCTGATTGGTTTCTTTGCCTTTTTTTGTTGGTTTGATCAGGTGGAAGCCGAAGCGTGTTCCTACAATGTAAAGTTTATTTACCTCACCTGAAAAAGCAGCTTCTTCGAATTCAGGAACCATTTGTTTGCGTTTAAACCATCCAAGGTCGCCACCTTTCAATTTGGAACCCGGATCTTCTGAATATTTCATGGCAACTTCAGCGAAGCTTCCGCCAAGTTCAATGTTTCTTTTCAAGCTGTCAACTAAAGCTTGTGCTTTTTCAACACTTCCGACTGTTTGTGGGTTAATCAGGATGTGGCTTGCCTGAACTGAATCGGGTAACATTTTAAACTGATCAATCTTGGCCAGTTTGTATTCGCCGTTTTCCAGATATGGTCCGTAGAAATCGCCAGGTTGTGCAGCAAATGCCCATGCTGCAATCGACGGAGACAAATCTTCTTTTTTTGAAAAAGTTGGGTCAAAACGGGTATCTGAATTTACGTTGATGTATTGTGCATTGTCGGTAGCAGTTGAAAATTCTGCCTTACTGTCGGTTAACCATTTCTGGGTAGCTGCCTTGTCAGCTTCAGAAGGAAGTACCTCAAACGTCACATACTCGATTTTCCGTGTTTTATCTTGTTTGTATTCGTCTTTGTGCTTGTTGTAGTATGCTTTCAATTCGTCGTCTGAGACTTTTACATCACCATCTTTTACCGATGAGTAGTTTAACACAACATATTGGAAATTGACATTTTTATTTTTAGAAACCAGACTCTTTTTAGCTTCGTCAGTCGTAACATACAAACCTTTTGAAATCAGATTGCTATATTTTGTGCGCAGTTTATCTTGTTTGATTTGGTTTTCGACGTATAACCAGTAAGATTTTTGTGCCGGAGTAGCATTGGTTTCCAGTGATTTAAGGAATTGGATGATGGCTGATTTATCAACTTGTCCGGTTTTTTGGTTTTTGAATAGCTGTTGAATGATTGGATGTGGGTTATTACCTTGCACCAAGTCAAAAAGTTCTTCAGCACTAACCGTAATGCCTAGTTTTTCGGTTGCTTTTCCAATTATATTTTCCTGAAGGTAACCTTGCCAAACTTGTTCGCGGATTTGTTCCCAAGTGTTTTCATCGATCTGGGTCTGCTGGGTCTGCATTTTATACACCTCAGAAAGCTCTTCAACTTTCTTTTGAAAATCAGGATATTGTATCGATTCCCCATCGATTTCAGCAATTTTCATCTGACTGGGTCTCATTAACTTACTTCCCGAATTGAGCATGTCGCCCAGAATAAATGCGCCTAAGGCAAGACCGATTACGATCGCTATCATCATTCCCCCGCGATTCCGTATGTTTTGTAAAGTAGCCATTTACTGTTAGTTATTTTATAATAATAATTCGTTAAAATTTCGCGGTACGAAGATAATAATTTTCAATATTAAACCTCCGAATTCAATTTTTATTTTAGTTATCGTCCAACATCCTAAGGTGAACCAGTTCGATTTTGGTATTGGTTGCTTTCAATATTTTGAATTGGTAATGGTCGATTGTAATTACTGTATTTATTTTGGGAATGCTTTCGTAATTGGCAAGTATAAATCCGGCAAGTGTTTCGAAGTTTCCGTTTTCAGGGAATTCAAGGTCGAAGTTTTCATTCAGTTCATCGAGTTCTAACCTTCCGGAAAGGAGATATTCATCGTCGGCAGTTTTTTTCATGATCAGGTCAACCGTATCGTGCTCATCTTCAATTTCGCCGAAAATTTCTTCCAGTATATCTTCGCTGGTAACCATTCCTGATGTTCCGCCAAATTCGTCAACTACAATTGCTATGCTAAGCCGTTGCTGAATGAATTTACTCAATAGTTTGCTGGCCGGCATTGTTTCAGGGACAATCAATACCTTCCGGAGGTTTGACTTAATCGAATCTGGCTTTGTGAAAATGACGGAGTGGTGAATGTATCCGATAATGTTGTCGATATTGCCTGAATAGAATAAAATACGTGAATATCCGGTTTCGATAAACTTTTGGTGAAGTTCATCAACCGTTGATTCAATATCGAGCGCCACCATTTCGGTTCGCGGAACCATCACTTCGCGAAGCTTCACTCTCGAAAAATCGAGCGCATTGCGGAACAGTTTCACCTCGTTGTCGATTTCGTGGCTCGACTTCGGAGCAATGTTGTTTTCTTGTTCGTCAACAAAATGGGTCAGGTCGATGCGGCTGAAAACCACTTTTTCATCTACATTTTTGATCTGTTCGTGCAGGAAAACCTTTAATACGAATTTTGAAATCCCTATGGCAATTTTGGTTACCGGGTAGAACAGAAAATAGAAAAAGGCAATTGGTACGGTAAAGACTTTTAATACTTTGTTTGGATTGATCCGAAAAAGCATTTTAGGAAGGTATTCTGCCGTTGCCAGGATAATTAGGGTCGAGATGATTGTTTGAGCGAGTAAGACCAGCGAGTTGGAGTGTAGATAAACAATCAGGATTGGTTTAAGAAGGTTGGCAAATGCGATGCCATAAATAACCAGGGCCAGGTTGTTGCCCACAAGCATGGTGGCTATAAACTGACCAGGGTGCTGGGTGTAGAGCGAAATTAGATTTGAAAATACAACGTTTTGCTTTTTGTCGAGTTCGAGCCTCAATTTATTGGCCGAAATAAATGCAATTTCCATTCCGGAGAAAAAGGCAGAAAATAAAATGGTAATAAAGATGACTAAAAGCAAATTCATAAGTACTTTATTTATCTACATTAACGTACATATTGCCTTTCAGATCTTTGATGTGATAGGATGAAAAGTCCTGATTCGACTCAAACCCGATTCCGGTATAAACCTGATCTTTTTTAATGATTTTTACGAACTGGTCAGAGTAAATTTTTTCTTTTGTAGTGTCCCAGACCAGATACTCAGTTTTTAGGGTATCGCCTTTTGGATTAACAGCAATAACATTATTTTTGGCTTCCCACCGCTTATCTACAGTGAAATTTTTGGCATATTGAGCGGTGAGGCTTGACACAACATTCATTTTGGCATCATATTTTACGATTTTCACCCCTTTCGGAAATTCGATGTACGGATCTTTTTCGTTGTCGTGTTGTATGAATAAAGGTGTTTGAACCTTAGACCGGACAACTGCTGAGTCGGAAATGAGCATTTCAAATCCTTCGGCAGTAAGGGAAGGTAAATCCTCGCTGTTGGCAACCGTCTTTATTTTGGCAATTTCGTTTTCGCACGAAACCAACATCAATGTTGGCAAAACAATGGATGAGAAAAATGTCATTTCCCAAATCCTAAAGTATTTTAACTTTTTGAACCGCATAGGAGTTATTGAATTAAAGCATATTCGTAACAAGATAGAATAAATTTCACGTTTCGGATCAGCTTAACCCGACTTGAAAGAATAAAGCTAAAAATAAAACGTGATAAAATGAAGTGGGCCATGGGCATTATTTACCCATGGCCCACTTCCTCCGATCGTAATTTTATATTGTTTGACGATTAATCAAATTTGCGTTTCACAAACCAGTAGTCGTACAAATTCAGGTACAAACTAAATTTAGTATAGTTGTTTCTCACCAGATTATCATCTGTTGTTCCTTGTTTGCCAAACTCAAGGGCAAAGTTTGCAGTCGACTTTGATTTTGGGAACGGGAATCCAACTCCAAAGCTTACTCCAAATTCTTTAATCTGGTGGTTGTTTAATTTCAGGTACGAGTTTTCCTGATGGAAACCGGCCCTGTATCTAACTCTTTTGAAGTAGCTTCTAATCGAAAAGGCATCGGGAATGTATTCAAATCCGGCAGAAATCCTGCCCTGATTGACTAAATCAACATTGTCGGTAGCTGGGTTGTATAGTTTTTCTCCGAAGAAAGTGGCCTTACTCCATGCTGCATGATAATAATCGGCATTGATTTCCAGCTTGTTGATTTTGTTGTATGATAACCCGATTCCGAAAGTTGACGGCAGTTTAATGATGCCTTTACTTTCAGGGATTGAATCAATCGTTGAGGTCAGGACACTCGATCCGACTGTAATTCCTTTGTAAGAATATAATCGATGGCGTACCGTTATATCGGTTTGGTTCTCGAAAGTTACCCCCAATGTGAGGTATTGATCTTTTTTAAGTTTCAAATCGTATTGAAGCCCATAGGTAAGGGTGAAATTGCGAAGCCGTGTCCCTTCTGTTTTCGAATAATAAAATAGGGCAGGATCGTCAAAGCCGATATATGTGTTCTGGCTTAAGCGGCCAAAAATATAATTTAAATTTGCCCCAACCGATAAACCTCTAAACGGACTGAATGAAGTTCCAAAGAAGGCTTTTGAAGTTGTACCGTCTCCCTGATAATTGTTTTGGACATTTCCGACTCCTGTAACCGCTTCTGTATAGGCAACATCGTAGCCCATATCCGAGAATGGTTGAATCCCCATTCCTGCACCCAACCATTTGGTTACTGGCCAACTCAACGAAAAATACCTGAAATTAACGTCATTGGCATTCATTTTTCCGGTTGAACTCTTGTATTTCGAATACGTACCGTCAACTCCAAAGTCGAATATAAATGACAAACTATCGTTGGCGTTATATGAAGCTGGATTGGCAGAATTGATCTGAACACTGTGACGGCTACCAAGAGAAGCTCCTCCCATGGCTTCTGTACGGCCATATCCGTAATGGTGCAAATCACCTAATCCATATCTCGAAAAAGGAGATGTTGTGTTGTTGTTTTGCGCAAAGCCAGATAATCCGCAGATAATCAGAACTGTAACGACTGATAGTACATTATTTATTTTTAGCATTGTGTTCCAGGATCCTGTTTAAGCCTATGAGAGTTATATTAAAGTGTACAAATATGGTATAATTTAATTTTTTATCAAAAAAAATAGAATCACCACCAGTCATAACGATCTGTAAATTCTGATAATTTTTGTTAAATAATTCGATGGTTTGAGCAATCTCGTATAGAATTCCATTTTGAACCCCGGCACGGATGGCATCGGTTGTGTTTCTTCCAATGTCTTTAAATTCATCAGAATAGCTGACCAAAGGAAGCTTCCCTGTAAAATGATTCAGCGCTTTAAAACGCATTTGCAACCCAGGAGAAATATTTCCGCCAATAAACTCATTCTTTTCTGAAACTAGGTCGTAGGTTATGGCAGTTCCGGCATCAATAATCAGCAAATTCTGATTTGGGAAGAGTTCGTTTGCCCCAACGGCTGCGGCAAGCCTGTCTTTTCCCAGAGTTTCAGGAGTTTCGTATAAATTTTTAATCGGAAGTTCTGTCTGATGATCAAGTTCAATAAAAAGATCGAAATTTCCGGATAAAAATCGAAGGATTTCGTCGTCAACAGGTTTTACGCTCGAAAGAATTGCCTGCATCATTTGAGGATGTTCATCCTTGAGCATTTTTAAATGATTTACTGTTAATTGTTCGATTGGAACATTAAACATTAAATCATGTTGGTTGAACAACGCGATCTTTGTGCGGGTATTGCCTATATCGATGACGAGATTGATCAAGGATTAATCTTCAATTCGTTGACTAATATCCATCGCACTAACCGAATGGGTGAGTGCCCCGATTGAAATATAATCGACACCGGTTGCAGCAACATCGCGCAACCGTTCGAGTGTGATGTTGCCAGATGCTTCAATTTTTGCCCGGCCGGCAATCAGTTGAACTCCTTTACGCATGGTTTCCAGATCCATATTGTCGAGCATAATGATGTCGGCCTTGGCATCAATAGCTTCCTGAACCTGGGCAAGCGTGGTGGTTTCAACTTCAATTTTAATCCCATGTTCAACGCTGCTGCGCACTGCTTTTACTGCGGCAGTGATTCCGCCAGCCACTTCAATGTGATTGTCTTTGATCATGGCCATGTCGTGCAACCCGAGACGGTGATTGCTGGCGCCGCCGGTTTTTACTGCATATTTGTCGAGCTTGTTAAAGCCGGGAAGGGTTTTTCTTGTATCCAGAATCACGGTCTGAAAATCTTTAACCGCATCAGCGTAAATGGCTGACATCGTTGCAATGCCTGATAAACGCTGCAAAAAGTTTAGGGCAGTGCGTTCGCCAGTCAGCAGTGCCCGGTATGACCCTTCGAACTCAACCAACACATCGCCTTTTTTTACTTTCGAGCCGTCAGGAGTCAGTTCATTCCAAATCAAGTTATGATCAAGTTTTTTGAAAACCATTTCGGCAACAGGAAGGCCAGCAACAACGCCATCGGTTTTTGCAACCATTTTTGCTTTGCGTCTTATCTCCGCCGGAACAATGTTGTCGGTAGTGATATCACCTTCACCCACGTCATCCTTTAGTGCAAGGTCGATTAAAATGTGTGCTGCTTCTTTTACTTTTTTGTTCATTTTCTGATTTCCTGAAATTTAAACTGATGGTCTATTTGCTGAATCAAGTGGGCACAAAGGCTTGGGTCTTCCGATTGATAATCTTCACGGATATGCCCGCCACGGCTTTCATTTCGAATTAATGCCGATTCGCAAATGAGAGTGCAAATATCAGTAATGTGTTTGATTTTTAAAAGATTATATTCATTAATTTCTTTAGGCAAAAGTTCCTTTATCGCCCCAAGTTCTTTTAATGCTTCATTTAACTTTTCACCCGAACGCACAATCCCTGCTTTTTTACTCATCAGGGCAGCAATCTTATTCTTCGTATTCAGGAAAAAGCTTTCGTTTGCATGATCGACATGAATCTTATTTGTTTTTGGCAACCCTGAAGCAATCATGGCTTCGGTATTTGCCTTTTCTGCCGCGCGTTTCCCAAAAACCAGGCATTCGAGCAGTGAGTTGCTTGCCAGTCGGTTTGCCCCCATAACTCCGGTTGATGCAACTTCGCCACAGGCAAAGAGCCCCTTGATGTTAGTTTCTCCGTGAAGGTCGGTCTGTATTCCTCCCATAGTATAATGAGCTGCTGGCGAGATGGGTAGCAGATCGCTGGTCAAATCGATGTTGAAGTTTAACAAGGTCTGGTATATGGTCGAAAATCGTTTCTTGATTGTTTCAGGATTGAGGTGTTTTAAGCTCAGGTAAACGAAATCGGAATGGTGAACCTGCAACTGGTTGTGAATTTCGTAGGCTACAATATCTCGTGGTGCAAGTTCTGCAAGCGGATGAATGTGCTGCATAAACCGTTCGCCCTCCTGATTTAGAAGCCAGGCTCCTTCGCCACGAACAGCTTCACTGATCAAAAATGCATCTTCGCCTGGCAAATAGAGTGCCGATGGGTGAAATTGAATAAATTCAATATCCGACAATTTAGCCCCGGCATGATAAGCCAATGCTATTCCGTCGCCAGTTGCCGTATGTGGATTGGTGGAGCGGTCATAAATACGCGAAAGCCCGCCGGTTGCAATGATTGTTGATTTCGATCTGAAAATTATGTTATTCCCGGTAACAAAGTCGAAAGCCTGAACTCCGGAGCAAGTCTGATTTTCAACCAAAAGTTCAACGACAGTGGTATATTCGAAGGCCGAGATGTTGTTTTGTTCCTGAACACGGTTCAGCATGAATAAAGTAAGTCCTTTCCCAGTTGCATCGCCTCCGGCGTGAAGAATTCGGCGGTGGCTGTGCCCACCTTCTAGCCCAAGGACAAATTCACCATTTTCTTTGTCGAATTGCATACCTATCCGGATCAATTCCCGAACACAACTTTGGCCTTCGCTAACCAGTATTTCTACTGCATCCAGATCGCAAAGTCCGCGACCCGCAGTAAGCGTATCTTGTATGTGCGATTCGAAAGAATCTTCGGGAGCAGTAACCACAGCAATACCTCCCTGGGCATAATATGAATTACTAATATCGAGCTGAGATTTAGTGATAATGGCAACACTTCCATTTTTCGAAGCATGGTAAGCAGCCGTAAGCCCGGCTAAGCCACTCCCGACGATAATGGTGTCAAATTCTTTAATTTCAATTGAATCAAGTTTTGCCATCTAAAGAATGTTTTCTTACAAGGGCGCAAAGGTATAAAAACTGATCAACAGGAGCATGACAAACCGCATTTTGTATGTCGGGCGGATGGTTTCTTAACTCAAAGGGTACATTTGGGGGAAACTTAATCTTTAGTCTCCAACATGAATCCGCTGCCGTGTATATTCCGGATTTCAACTGATTCATCATCGGCAAAAAACTTCCGTAGTTTGGTGAGGTAAACGTCCATGCTTCGGGCGGTGAAATAACCGTCGTCGCCCCATATTTTTTGGAGTGCGGTTTCGCGTGGCAACAGCTCGTTTCGGTTGTCGCAAAGCATTTTCAGGAGTTCAGCTTCTTTGGGCGATAGCTTTTGTTTCGAATTGCCGTGCCCGAGGGTTCGTAGTTTGAAATCGAACTGATAAGTACCGATTTGATAAAAGTCGGATTCTTTCGGCTGATTGCCGTTTCCCCTTTTCAGGATGGCCCTAAGCTTAAAAATAAGAACTTCGGTGTCGAAGGGTTTGGTGATGTAATCGTCAGCCCCAATTTTATAGCCTTTCAAAACATCATCCTTGAGATTTTTGGCAGTCAGGAAAAGAATGGGAACAACTGAATTAAGTTTTCGAATCTCAGCACCGATCGTGAATCCATCAACATTGGGCAGCATGACATCCAGAATGCAGATGTCATAACTGCTTTTTTTGAATTGGGGCAAGGCATGTTGCCCGTCATCCACCCAATCCACTTCAAAATCGTTGATTTCGAGATATGATTTTAGTACGGCGCCAAAGCTGAGATCGTCTTCAACCAGGAAAATAAGAGGTTTTATGGTCATTTGCAGATGTTTTTCTTTCAGGTTTCAAGATAAGTGTAATTTCCCTTTTCCTTATTTCTTTTTCTTGTATTTATTTTCATTCCCGAACAAAAGGGATAAAGACTTCAAAACGACTGCCTTTCCCTGGTTCACTATTCACGGAAATGTTTCCACGGTTGGCTTCCAGAATTGCCTTCACATAGCTCAACCCGAGTCCGAAGCCTTTCACATTGTGGATGTTCCCGCTGGTTTGGCGGTAGAAACGTTCAAAAATGCGGCTTTGCACCATTTTGGTCATTCCAATTCCTTTGTCAGCAATAGTAATAACTACTCCTTTGCTGGTGTTCCGGGTTACGATCTTAATTTCCGGGGCATTCAATGAATATTTGTTCGCGTTGTCGAGCAGGTTGTAAATTAAATTGGCAAAATGGTTGGCGTCGCTTGTTGCTACCGGATTGATAGCCTGAAAATCGCTAATGATTGTGCCTCCTTTTTTCTCAACCTGAAGTACAATGCTTTGCATGGCATTTTCAATGACTTCGTGCAGGTCGAAGGCTTCCCATTTGAATTCAAATTCTTTTTTGTCGAGCCGGGCAATGGTCAAAATATCTTCAACCTGCCGGTTCATGCGTAGGTTTTCCTTTTTAATCATCCCGATAAAATACCTGATTTGCTCTGGGTTTTCAATAATTTTCTGGTTCGAGATTGAATCGGCTGCGACTGAAATAGTTGCAATCGGTGTTTTAAATTCGTGGGTCATATTATTGATGAAATCCGACTTCATCTCCGAGATTTTCTTTTGCTTCAGGATAAAATAAATACTGACAGCAAAAGTGACCAGAACAATGACAGAAAAAATCAGGGAAATAAGTAATAACCAATTCAGCGTCTTGTAGATGAATGAATCCTTCTGTGGGAAATAGACTGAAAGTTGTATGTTTTTCTGAAATATGTCGTTCGGGAACATGTTTACCTTGTAATTGCTTTCAGCCAGAAGAATGGTATCAGCTTTTATTGTTTTCGACGAAATGAGTGAATCTTTGATGATCCCAATTTCAAATGGGATGGGAATATTGCGGTTTTCAAGTTCTTTTGTTAATACTTCTGTTACCCGATCAATCGGCACATCTTCTTCCCATGTGGAAATTTCCTGAACGACCTTGTTGGCAACGCGTTTCAGTTGGTGGGTTTTTACTGCAAATCTTCGCTTTATGCCCGATACCGAATCGTTCCATTTGTCATATTGTCCGACCAGCGAATCTATTTTGTGGATGCCGTGTGCGTACAGTGAATCTAAATTTTTGGCAAGACTATCCGTATTAATGATAACAACTTTCTTGTTGCGTCCATAGCCTGTCCTGTTGCTTTTGGTGGAGATGTGATACTGAAGGCCGTTCTTGTTTTTTTCGGCGTTCATAATCATCTCAATTTCCTGATTTGTTGGTTTCTGTTGTGTCAGTCTCCGATTCGATCTTAATTCCTGAAGATTTGGGGCTGGTGGGGGAGGAGGTGGAGGTGGCACATCATCGGGAAGATTAGCTGTATCGCCCAACGCAAAATGATTAATCATCTGGAAATCCTGTAATGTTTCGAGCCGGTTAGTGGTGCTGGTCAACGCTTCGTTTACACTGCGGTCGAACAGTTCATTCCTGACCCGGATGGCATTGTTCATCCATACCAGTTGGATGATAATAATTCCTATAATCGAAATGCCCATTAGTGCGATGAGCCCAGTGATGATTTTCTTGTTCATGCCTCAAAGATAATTATTAAATATCGCGTTGATAGTACTTTAACTTTTCCTTAACAGATTTTAACCAGGCATTAACTCAGAGTTCGCTAGGGGTTAGAGTATCTTTGTTTCTGAAATAATTCATTAAAATTATATGATCATGAAAAACAAATTGCTCTCGTTCGGGACGATTGGATTGACAGGCGTATTGCTTTCATCTTTTATGTTTGTGCAAAAAGGAGATGAAACCCATGAACCTAAAAAATCCCGTCACATTAAAGTGACAAAAATTGAAAACGGAAGGAAATTGGAACTTGATACCGTTTTAACTGGTAACGATGTTTTTGTATGGAATGGCGATACGTTAAACCCTGTCAAACACTTCGGGATGTTAGGACGTCCGGAATTTGATAAAATGCATCGGGTTGATGTGGAATTTGACCGTCAGGATGGGAAAGAAATGATTTTTAGACATCGTAGCAATAAACCGGGTGAGCCAATGGTCTATAACATGGATTCGGGCGATGATATGGAAATTCTTACGGAAGACAATGATTCGGTTGGAACCCGGATTGTTGTCCGGAAAAGGATGAGGGATGGAGCTGAGGATCACCTGAGTTTCAGGAATGGCGATTTTGATATGCTCGTTCCTCCCGCTCCCCCGATGCCGCCTGTCCCACCATTTTCGCACATGAAAATGCAACATGCCGGACAAACCATTGATTTGAATGATCCAAATATCGTTTCGTATAAGAAAAAGGATGTTAAGGGTGGTATGGAAAAGATTGAAATCATCCGGAAGAAGTCCGAAAATCAGGAAAACATGTCTTTGGGTTTCAATGTTGATCCTGATTTAATGAAACCCGAGGCTCCAGATGCTCCGGAATTCAATTGGGAATCGGAGGGTGACAGCATTCGAATGAAAATTATTGAAAAGCAGAAAGTGATAAAAGGGAAAAATGGAAAAGAATTTGAAGTAAAAGTGGAGACGGAAGAAAATAAATAATATTTTTTCACGTTAATTATGTTGTGTTCTTTCCCCCAAAGGCATAACGCGAAAACAATTAAACAGAAAATAGCGGAGGCGATCGGAATAAATTTCCGGTCGCTTTTTTTATTGGAGTTCTTCAACAACAAAAAAGCAGGCTTTCCCGATTTTTTCTGAATCCGGGTTTATACTGTATTTTCTGCATAAGCGTCGTTTTGACACGGTTTTTGCAAACGTTTGCAGCAAACATGCTCGTATTTGGTCAAAATTTTATGATTGATAAAGTTCATATAATTCCAATATATTATTCCTAAATTTGACAACCACTAAACTCTTAATTAATGCCTCTTATTGAAAGTAAATCTGATGAAAGCATACTTTGGTCCCGGTTTCTGAAAGGAGACAACCAGGTATTGAGCCTGATTTATTTGCAATATTCAAATGCGCTGTTTGATTATGGCTGCCGTTTTACGGTTGATAAGGATTTAGTGAAAGACTGTATCCAGGAAGTTTTTTGCACATTAATAAAGACCCATAAAAATCTTTCAGAAACAGACAATGTCCGGCTCTACCTTTTGAAATCTCTGAAGCGTAGAATTATCAGGGACTTAAAGAATGCCGGAAATAAACCTCGGTCTCTGGATGATCAGGATTACTCGTTTGATTTGCGCTTCTCTGAAAATTTTGACGATCAGCTAAATGAACTTGACGAAGAGAAGCGGCATTTAATTGCGGAAGCAATGCAATCACTTACCGACAGGCAGAAAGAAGCTATTTATCTTCGCTTTAACCGTGGGCTTGAGTATGAAGAAATTTCTTTTCTCCTGAACCTGAATTATCAATCTTCACGGGCATTAATTCACCGGGCTATCGAAAAGCTCAGGGAAGTTATTCATGTTCAGGGAAAAAAAATCAATCAAATTTTATTCTCGATTCTTTGCTATGACGCGAAAACTGTTCTTTAGCACAAAAAAAACTTTAAAATTAGCATCAACAAAAATCGAATGCTTGTCTTTTCGGTGTAGAAATTACAAACATGGAGAAGTACAGGGATTATTCGGCAGTCGATTTTTTAGGAGATGAAAGTTTTCTGAGGTGGTTAAGCAATCCAACTCAGGAAGATACTGATTTTTGGAACGGGTTTCTAAAAAAACATCCCTACAAAAGGGACGAAATCAAAGAAGCTACACTAATTTTCAATTTATTCTATTCGAGAGAAAACAAGCTAGCGCTAACAGAGCAATACGAACTTTGGAAAAGGATACAGGATGAATCAAAAACAGTAAAACAAAGTTTACTTCCAACGTTCCTGAAGTATGCAGCAGTTTTGGTTTTTGCCTTCTTTTCAGGTGCAATTTCATATTATATTTATCAACACACTGCTACTCAAAATCATTTCCAGTTAGCAGAGACAATTCCTGCCAAAGGTGAAGCCATGATTATTTTGTCTGACGGATCAAGAGTTCCGCTCGACAAACAAATGTCGGAAATTTCCTATAGCAAAAATGGCGAGCAACTCATCGTAAACAATGATACCATAAAGCAAAAGTCAGGTTCTCAGACAGAGTCGATGAACAAAGTGATTATTTCTTATGGGAAGAAATCGATGATTGTGCTTTCTGATGGAACCAAAGTTTGGTTGAATGCTGGTAGCCAACTCATCTATCCAGCTGTTTTTAATGGTAACACCCGTCAGGTAACATTGATGGGGGAAGCTTTTTTTGATGTAATCAAAAACCCACAGAATCCTTTTATCGTACGTGCTTCTGATGTAAGTGTTCAGGTTCTGGGCACACGTTTCGACATTTCGGCCTACCCCGATGATAAAATAATTCAAACCGTTTTAGAGGAAGGGAAAGTCAACCTAAAATATTCAGAAAAAGGAATCCTGGGTCGGGAATATATAGTTGAAATGCAACCCAATCAAATGGTCGAATTCGATAAAACTTCAGGAAAAGCAAATAGCAAAATGGTTGATGTTTCAAAATATATATCATGGAAGGACGGAATGCTGGAATTCGAAAAAGTAGATTTAGGAAGGGCGTTGATGCAGGTTGAACGCTTTTACAATGTTAAGATTCATCTGGATGATCTGGAAATAGGCACCTACAAATTGTCGGGTAAACTCGATTTGAAAGATGAGCCCGAAGAAGTTCTTAATGTAATAAAACTAACAGTCCCGATTGATTGGCAGAAGAAAAGTAACGGCGATTTTGTAATTATACACAAGTAAAATTTAAACTGAAAATATTGGAAAAAACGATCCGAAGAATGTTCCCGCATTCTCCGGATCAAAATAAAAAGTGCAATTGATTAGTAATTAAAACTAAACGTCTAAAAGTATGAAAAAAAAGTTTCATCAACGAATCTTCCATGATTTTGGCAGGTTCAAAAAACTGTTCCTTATTATGAGGCTATCTTTTATCATGTTGCTTGTCAGTTCGTTAACTGTTATTGGCAACAGCTACTCACAGTCAACAAAATTTTCTTTTCAATTGTCGAAAGCGACAATTAAAGATGTTTTTCAGGAAATTGAGCAAAACAGCGAGTTTATTATCGTTTATTCCGATAATATGATTGATGTTTCACGCGAAGTTTCAGTAAAAGTTGCTGACGTTACAGTCGAACGAATCTTGGATCAGGTTCTTAAAGAATCCGGAAACGGGTATGAAATTAAGGATCGGCAAATCGTGATTACAGAGCATAAAGGCCTTCCATTTGATGGTTTGATGGCTCAGAAACACGAGCTTAAAGGTCTGGTTAAAACGCCTGACGGAAGCCCACTTCCTGGAGCAACCGTAGTCGAAAAAGGAACGACCAACGGTACAATTACCGATTTTGATGGTAAATTTACGTTGAATGTTAGCAAGTTACCTGCTGTTATTTCATTCTCATTTGTTGGTTATACCACTGTTGAGATGGAATACAAAGGTCAGGCAACCATTAACGTTGAGTTGAAAGAAGAATCTATAGGAATCGAGGAAGTTGTGGCAGTAGGTTATGGTGTTCAGCGCAAATCGGATTTAACCGGTGCAACAAACCGTTTATCTGATAAGGATATGAATAAATCTCTTGCAACCTCTCCTGTTGAAATGATGCAGGGTCGTATTGCCGGTGTAAACATTACCCAAAACAATGGAGAACCTGGTGGCGGAATGACTGTAAGGGTCAGGGGATCTAGTTCTATCCGTTCAGGGCAAGAGCCTCTTTATGTTGTTGATGGCATTCCGCTCGATAATTCAAACCTGACTCCAACCGGAGGAAGCGCCGCTGGATATGGAAGTGGCGGTAATAAAAATCCACTCGGGTTTATTAATCCTGAAGACATTGAATCGATTGATATTCTGAAAGATGCTTCTTCGACCGCTATTTATGGCGCACGTGGTGCCAATGGGGTAGTATTGGTAACAACCAAAAAGGGAAAGAAGGGCGAAAGCACAATTACGTTCGATTCTTATGTAGGGGTTTCTGAGATCCGCGAGAAAATGGATGTTTTAAGTCCTGACGAGTTCAGGTCGTATACCAGGGCTAATGGTACAAAGTTGCTCGATAAAGGCGCAAGTATCAATTGGCAGGATGAAATCTTTAGGTCGGCCATCACCAACAATCAGGCATTGGGGTTGAGTGGCGGAAGCGATAAATCAACTTACCACCTTTCGCTTGGTTATTTAGACCAACAGGGTATTGTAAACAATTCAGGCATTAAAAAATTAAACGGAAGCATAAAACTAACCCAAAAAGCTTTTGCTGATAAGTTATTATTGACTGCTAGTATGTTGGCTTCGCAACAAGAAGACAGCCGTATGCCAATTTCTGAAGCAAGCGGTTCTGGTTACGAAGGTGACTTGATTATCACAGCATTAAAATCAAATCCGACTTTCCCAATCTATAATGCTGATGGTACCTATTATCAACATACCACCGATCAACGTAATCCTGTGGCTATGATGAACCTTGTTGATGATAAGGTGAATACGCTTCGCGTAGTGGCCAATATGTCGGCAGAATATGAAATTATTAAAGGACTGAAATATAAATTGAATGTGGGCTTGGATCGCGCCAATGCCGAGCGTCGCGTTAATCAAGATCAGCAATTGAGTTATTTATCAAACAAAGGTGAAGCCAACATCAATGGTATTATTGCCAATAACAAGCTGATTGAAAACTACATTACCTATGCAACCAAAATAGGGAAAGAACATTCTTTTAATTTCCTGTTAGGCCATTCTTACCAGAATTTCAATGGAACCTCAAATAATTCAAACATTAAAGGTTTTACCGTACAGGGAATAAAATATACGGATAACTTAGGATATGGTATTTCTTCGACTGCGGTTGTCACTTCTGCTGCTTATGAACGCGAACTGCAATCTTTCTTTGGGCGTGTAAATTATTCGTTAAGAGATAGGTATCTGCTTACTTTTACAATGCGTCGCGATGGTTCTTCCAAATTTGGAACCAACAATAAATATGGGAACTTCCCTTCCGCGGCATTGGCATGGCGTGTATTGGAAGAAGACTTCATGAAAGATATTCATGTATTCAGTAATTTTAAAGTTCGTTTAGGCTGGGGATTAACCGGTAACCAGGAAATTCCTGATAAAGTTTCCCTGATGTCAGTTGGTACAGCTTCAAACGCAAACTTCTTGACCAATGGTATACTCATCCCTGGTATTACTTTCAACAGGACTCCAAACCCTGACATTAAATGGGAAACTACCAAGCAGATCAATTTTGGGTTAGATTTTGGATTCCTGAAAGATCGTTTGTCTGGTACATTTGATGTGTTTAGCAAAAAAACAACCGATGTATTGCTTCAGATTTCGTCAAAAGATCCGGCTCCAACGTCAACACAGTGGCAAAATGTTCCTGGTTTAGAAATCGTAAATACAGGGGTTGAACTTGGTTTGACCGGTGTGATTATCGACAAGCAAGGGTTAAAATGGGACGCAACTTTTAATGCTGCCCATATTAAGAATAACGTACAAGGCTTAGGAACTTCTATTGTTACAGGAGCAGCTGCCGGTCAGGGTCTGTCCGGAACATTTGTTCAGCTTATCGCTAACGATCAACCTATTGGTTCTTTCTACGGAATGGTATTCGAAGGTTTTGATTCAAATGGAATTAGCCAGTATAAAAAAGATGCCAGCGGGAATGTTGTAAAAGAATTCTTAGGTTCGGCACTACCTAAAATTACTTATAGTATAAGTTCATCGTTGAAAATTAAGAATTTCGATGCCAGCATATTCTGGTATGGAACCCAGGGCAACAAGGTGTACAACAACACTGCCAATGCCCTATTTGTGAAAGGAACGTTGGATAAATCGAGTAACGTAAGGTCAGATATCGCAACATCTGCTGAAAGCGCATCAAATTCAAATGCTTTTTCTTCCCGGTTTATCGAAGATGGTTCTTTCCTGCGGTTGGCCAACTTAACGTTCGGTTATACATTCAATACCAAATCAATCAAATGGTTGAGTAAACTGAGGGTATATGCGACCGGAAATAATTTACTCCTGATCACTAAATACAAAGGTTTTGACCCCGAAGTTAATTCAGATGCTTCAAGTAATAACGTACCATCGTTGGGAGTTGATTACTCATCGTTCCCAAAATCACGGACATTTACCTTTGGTGTTAACCTTCAATTTTAAATCTTAAATTCAGCATACAATGAAACGAAATAAATTCATTAAATACTGCACTTTTATTGCACTTGTCGGGTTAGTGGCATGTACCAACCTCGACGAAAAAGTACTTGACGAACAACTTGGAACCAATCTGGTAAACGATCCAAGCAACATGACCGCATTGATTAATGCACCTTATGCCAGTTTACGGCGTACTATTGAATGGTACGATTACTGGGCATTGCAGGAAGTATCGACTGACGAAGTAATTGTGCCTACCCGTGGTACCGACTGGTACGATAATGGCGAATGGCAACAACTTCATCTTCAAAGCTGGACTGCTGACCATATTCGTATGAAAAACGTATGGGAAGCATTAAATCAAGGCGTTTCACGTTCAAACATTGCCATTAACTATATTGGTAAATTTCCTGTAACCGCAACAACGACTCAATATATCAACGAAGCCAGGTTTTTGAGAGCTTATTACATGTATTTGCTATGTGATTTGTTTGGTCAGGTGCCATACCGCGAAGCCGAAGAAGTTGATTTCTCTAAAGCACCAACTGTTCTTACCAGACAGGCCGCTGCCGATAAAATCATCTCCGAGTTGACCGCCGCATTACCAAATTTGAAAACTAAAGCTGAAGTTGGTTCTGACCATGCAACAAAGGGGGCTGCACAAGCTTTGCTTGCTAAAGTATATTTGAATTATGAGGTTTGGACCGGAACAAAGAAGTACACTGAAGCGATTGCAGCTTGTAATGATTTGATCAGCAACACCAGTTACGCGGTAGCCACTGATTATTGGACTATGTTTCAAAAAAATGTGGCCGAACATTCAGAATTTATCTTGCGTGTTCCGATGGATGACAATGTTGATATGGGTAGTGGTAGTGTATGGGTTAATTTCACATTACACTACAGCCAGATATTTGGCAATTTAACCAGTACATGGAATGGTCCAAGTACCACTTCCACTTTCTTTGATACCTGGGATAAAGTAAACGATGCACGTTATCAGGATAACCGGATCAAATCCGAATGTGGATTCAATCAAGGCTTTCTTGTAGGTCAGCAATACGGTGTTGACGGAACAGCCTTGAAACAACGTAACGGAGATCCTTTGATTTTTGTGCCGGAGCTTAATCTGGAAAGTACTCCTGAAAACGGAGGCATCCGCGTTGTTAAATTTGCCCCCAACGCAGCGACTACCCGTCAGTTCTCTTCTCCTAATGATGTGCCAATCATGCGTATTTCTGATATTTATCTGATTCGTGCTGAAGCCAAATTAAGAAATAATGATGCTGCTGGTGCATTGGTAGACATCAATTACATCAGGAGTAAACGAAATGCAGCTGGTAAAACTTTGCCAATACTTACTTCAGTTACTTTGGCCGATGTATTGAAAGAACGTGGCTACGAATTGTATTGGGAAGGCCTACGCCGTCAGGATTTGGTTCGTTTTGGTAAATTTGGTGAAGCATGGCAGGGAAAACCTGTAACCGCTGCAACAAAAGCCATTTATCCAATCCCAACATCGGCTTTGGGTGCTAATCAAGACATAAAACAAAATACAGGATACTAGTCCTGTGTTTATTGCGAATAATCCGGCGGCTTTCCAGAGGGGAAGCCGCTTTTTATCCAATATTTAAACCCTGGAGCCGAACCTTAAAACAGGTAGGCTTCAGGGTTTTGTCTTGAGATATTTTGAAATTATTTAAGCAATTGAGTACAAATCCTGTTTTAAGTGTATATTATACAATTATATTTGCATGCAATTATAAACCGAAATAGCTAGCTTAAAATGAAACTAAAACTCTCCATTTTTTTGATCTGTCTGATGTTTGTGGCTTCAGTAGGCGCACAAACGCAACCCAAAACGTTGGTCGTTAAAGCAGGTACCCCAATTGCTCCTATCCAGTCAACCATGTGGGGCTTGTTTTTCGAAGACATTAACTTTGCTGCCGATGGCGGTATTTATGCCGAACTGGTTAAGAACCGCTCTTTTGAGTTTTACAAACCACTGATGGGCTGGGAAAAAATTGGTGAAGAATATGCCGGCCAATTCCAGATTATTAATAGCCAGAATGAAAACAATCCACGTTTCCTGCGTCTCGAATCGTTGCAGGGAAAAGAACTTGGATTGGTCAACGAAGGTTTCCGTGGAATGGGAGTTGTGGCCGGCGAAAATTACCTTTTCTCCATACTTGCCCGGCAGAGCGAAGGTGCTTCGGTTTTGAAAGTCGAACTGCTCGATTCAACCGGAGTGGTTATCGGCAAAACCGAGGTGAAAAACTTTTCAGGAGAATGGAAGAAATACGAAACGAAGTTTGCCTGTTCGTCAACTCACCCAAAAGCCAAATTGCAGGTCTCTCTTTCAGGAAAAGGAGTGCTCGAAATCGATATGGTTTCGTTGTTTCCTGAACACACCTGGAAGAACCGCAAGAATGGGTTACGCGCCGACCTGGTGCAAAAACTCGCCGACCTGAAACCCGGATTCCTACGTTTCCCCGGAGGTTGCATTGTTGAAGGACATGAGCTTGAAACCCGTTACCAGTGGAAGAAAACCGTTGGAAATGTGGATGACCGCAAACTCATCGTTAACCGCTGGAATACCGAATTCTCATACCGGAATGCTCCCGATTATTTTCAGTCGTACGGCTTGGGATTTTTTGAATATTTTCAACTTGCTGAAGATATTGGTGCCTCCCCGCTTCCAATACTGAATTGCGGGATGGCCTGCGAGTTTAATTCATCCGAATTGGTTCCGCTCGATCAGCTCGATCCATATATTCAGGATATTCTCGACCTGATTGAGTTTGCCAATGGCGCAACAACAACCAAATGGGGGAAATTGCGTGCCGATATGGGGCATCCGGCTCCGTTCAACCTGAAAATGGTTGGCGTTGGAAACGAACAATGGGGAACCCAGTATGTCGACCGCTTAAAAATATTCCTGAAAGTGTTGAACGAAAAACATCCTGAAATCGACTTCGTTGGTGGTGCTGGCCCATTCCCCGATGGAAAGGATTTTGATTATTTGTGGGCGCAAATGCGCGAGTTAAAAGTGCCACTAGTCGACGAACACTACTACAGAAGTCCGGATTGGTTCCTGAAAAATGCCAGTCGCTACGACAATTACGATCGTAAAGGGCCAAAAATATTTGCCGGTGAATATGCTGCACACGATAAAGAGGGAACAGATGCCGAATCGCGAAATACCTGGAAAAGTGCGTTGGCCGAAGCTGCGTTGATGACTGGTTTGGAACGCAATGCCGACTTGGTTCACATGGCTTCGTACGCACCTTTGTTTGGCAATGTAAATGCCTGGCAGTGGCGTCCCGACCTAATCTGGTTCGATAACCTGAAATCGGCGGCTACACCCAATTACTATGTGCAGAAAATGTTTTCGACCAATGCAGGTACTGATGTGGTTTCGGCTTTGGTCGATGGCAAACCACTCACTGGTCAGGATAGTTTGTTTGCCAGCGCCTGTATCGATTCAAAAACTTCGGAACTGATTGTGAAAATGGTGAATGTGGCTAAAAAACCAGCAACTTTAACCCTTTTACTCGATGGGAAACAGCCTTCAGCAAAAGAAATCAGCCTTCAGGTTATTTCGAACTTAAATCCGGCTTCGTTCAATCCGGTTGGTAAACCAGAAGAAGTGGCTCCCGTGGATCGGAAGCAAAAGGTTTCAGGCAAAAAAATTACGATGAACCTGGATGCTTATTCATTGACGGTTGCCCGGATAGCGATCAAAAAATAGGTCGAAATCCGACTGCAACAATGGGTTGTAAAAGGACTTTTCTGAAGGAAATTTAACCGTCAGGAGAGTCCTTTTAATTTATGTCGATTTTGTGCAATCGTTTCAATACACAAATTACAATTTGTACCTTTCGGCTTCAAAAGCTAAATCGGATTTGAAAAACCAACTAATAAATTTCATTTATGACCAAACACAATGACGCTTCGCGGCGGTTATTTTTAAAACAGGCTGCAGCATTATCATCCATGATGGTATTTCCAACCATTCTCACCAAAGCAATGTCGGGTACTTATGCACCAGCTGCCGGGTTGACCGGAGCTAATGAGCGTGTTAATCTGGCTTGCGTGGGTATTGGAAATCAGGGTGGTTCAGATGTTTTCTCCTTGTACAATACCGGATTTTGTAACATCGTGGCTCTTTGCGACACCGACATGGGAGCCCCTCAGACCCAGAAAGTACTCGAAAAATTCCCGGATGTTCCGCGTTTTCAGGATTTCAGGAAGATGTTCGATAAAATGGCCAATCAGATTGATGCCGTTTTGGTAGGCGTTCCCGATCATTCGCATTTCGCAATTGCCATGCTGGCCATGTCGTTGGGTAAAGCTGTTTATGTTGAGAAACCAATGGGACGCACCTTTAACGAGGTTCAACTCATGATGAATGCCGCAAAGAAATACAACGTGGTAACTCAAATGGGGAATCAAGGCCATTCGGAAGCCAATTACTTCCAGTTTAAAGCCTGGACCGAAGCCGGAATTATTAAAGATGTAACAGCGATTACCGCTCATATGAACTCTGCCCGTCGCTGGCACGGCTGGGATCCAAAGATTACTAAATTTCCCGGTGCTGAACCTATTCCATCTACATTGGATTGGGATACCTGGCACTCGGATGTAAAAATGCACGATTACAACCACGATTTTATTAACGGGCAATGGCGCTGTTGGTACGACTTTGGAATGGGTGCATTGGGCGATTGGGGCGCGCACATCATCGATACTGCCCACCAATTCCTGAATTTAGGTCTGCCTTACGAAGTTGATCCCGTGAAATTGGACGGCCATAATGCATTCTTCTTCCCGATGTCGTCAACCCTTTCGTTTAAATTTCCAAAACGGGGTAATATGCCTCCTGTTGAAATCATGTGGTACGATGGCGTAAACAATATTCCGCAAGTTCCTGATGGTTTTGGAACCACAGAACTTGATCCGAATATTCCGCCAACCAGCGTAGGAAAAGTTCAACCGGCTAAATTGAATCCCGGAAAGGAAATTTACAGCAAAGACCTTATTTTTAAAGGCGGATCGCATGGCAGCACCTTGTCGATCATCCCTGCGGATAAGGCAAAAGAAATGGAATCGAAATTGCCGGAAGTGCCGGTAAGCCCGTCGAACCATTATGCGAACTTCCTGAAAGCCTGTAAAGGCGAAGAGAAAACCCGTTCTCCATTCGAAATTGCAGGGCCTTTGAGCCAGGTTTTCAATTTGGGTGTTTTGGCTCAGCAGCTGAACACTAAGATTGTTTTCGACCGCGAAAACAAACAAATCACCAACAATAAATTGGCCAACCAGATGTTGGTTGGCGCTCCGCCACGCAAAGGCTGGGAGCAGTTTTACAAACTGTAAGAGAATAATCTCATAGATTGAAAAGAGGCTGAACTCATTTGAGACAGCCTCTTTTCTTTATGTCATATCGTCCTATTCGAAGATATTATTGAGCAAGCCGCCACTGGCTTCTTTTCGGCTATTCGGTCCGAATGAGCTGAGTTGGGCAACCAGTTTACGGATTGGCATGGATTGTAACCAAACTTTCCCGGTACCACGCAGCGTTGCCAAAAACAAACCCTCGCCGCCAAATACCATCGAACGTAACCCTCCAGCCTGTTGAATATCAAAGTCAATTGATTCTTCGAACCCGACGACACAACCAGTGTCGACCCTGATCACTTCATTGTTTAACTGGCGTTCGATTATGGTACCACCTGCATGGATAAAAACTTTTCCGTCGCCCTGAAGATTTTGAAGGATAAAACCTTCACCACCGAAAAATCCGGCGCCAAGTTTCCGGTTAAAACGCATGGATATTTTTGTTCCCAAGGCGGCACAAAGGAATGCATCTTTTTGCACAATCAAACTTCCACGGTGATCGGGCAAGTTAATTGGGATAATCGTCCCGGGATACGGAGCTGAAAAAGCAACATGTTTTTTGCCCCAACCCTGATTCGTAAAATGAGTGATAAAAAGCGATTCGCCAGTTAATAAACGAGAGCCAGCTGAAAGTACCTTGTCAAAAAATCCGGCACGGGGGTTCGATCCATCCCCCATTTTCGATTCGAAACTAATGCCGTCTTCCATATACAACATTGCGCCAGCTTCGGCAATAACGGTTTCTCCAGGGTCTAGTTCAATTTCAACTAATTGAATGTCGTTACCCACAATTTTGTAATCAATTTCGTGTGATTGCATGAATTTAATTTTTTGTTTAATTTATCTGGATGAACAGTGTCGGACAAAGTTATGGAATGTTGTTAAAACCGTCGATATTATTCGATCAGTAAGTTTATTTTACCGGTGAAACATGGTGAACCTATGGTATAGATACCACAAAAATGTCATCAACTAAATATCCAGTTTGAGCTTGTTCAGCTCAGTGTTAATAAAACTTATTTCTTCCATACTTAGCTTCAGTTGGGCCGCCTGCGCATTTTCGATAGATTGGGCAGCATTTCGGGCACCAACCAATGCAATGGTAATTCCGGGCTGCTCAACGGTCCATCGGATTACCAACTGGCTCAACGTTGAGTGTTTTTCGTCGGCCAGTGGTTTTATTTTTTGCAGGAAAGCATTGATCAATCTGATGTTTGTATCCGAATAATAAGGTTGATCCACCCGGGTATCTCCTTCGGCAAACAAATGGCCCGGTTTTATCTTTCCGGAAAGCAAGCCTCGTTGCAGAGGGCTGTAGGCTAATACTGACTGGTTGTTTCCAATCAGGTAAGGAACGAGTTCCTTCTCAATATCACGCTTAACCATGCTGTACGAAACCTGATCAGAAACCAGATCGATGTATTTTGCCGATTCTTTCATCAGCGCCACATCATAGTTGCATACCCCGGCATAACGAACTTTGCCTTGTTTAATCAATTGTGCAACAGCTTCCATCGTTTCCTGAACCGGAGTTGTTGGGTCGGCCCAATGAATCTGGTAAAGGTCGATGTAGTCGGTCCCCAATAAACGTAGGCTTGTTTCGCATTCTTTGATGATGCTATCTTTTCCAGAGTAACGGTAAATATCAATTGGTTTTCCCTGATTGTTCCTGCTGCTGAAATAAAACTCACCGTTGGTCCCTTCCCAATTAAGCCCGTATTTGGTTAGGATTTGTACCTTATCACGTGGTGTTCCTTTGATGGCTTCGCCAACAATTTCTTCGCTTGTTCCCTGCCCGTAAACCGGGGCCGTGTCGATGGATGTTACGCCATAATCAAAACCTGCCTGAATAGCTTTTACTGCTTCGGAACGCTCCGTTCCTCCCCACATCCAACCTCCGGCGGCCCATGCCCCAAATGTAACCACCGACACATTTAAATCTGAATTTCCTAATCTCCGGTATTCCATAATTGTTTTGGTTAAGTCTTGTTATCTCCTATGCCTTATTTTGTTCCCGATACAGTTTTAAACATTGGTATTTCAATATAAAAAGTAGTTCCTTCATCAATTTCGGTGGTGTACCAGATTTTTCCGCCAAAATTGTCAACAATACTTTTTACGATCGACAAACCCAATCCCATGCCACTGGTTTTGGTCGTAAAGTTTGGCTGAAACAGGTTTTCCTGGGCTTCCTGGCTGATTCCGGTCCCATTATCGCAGACCCGAATTAAGGCAATCGGTCCATCAACTTCTACTGTAATCCGAATTTCCCCTTTTTGATCAGCAGGAATAGCTTGAACGGCGTTTTTCACCAGATTCAGAAATGCTCTTGAAAACTGCTCTTTGTCGATAAAAACTTTCACTTCGTCAAGGTGGTTCATTTCCAATGTAAAGTGCAAGTTTTGGTTTGGTTCGAACAACGAACAAACGTTTTGAACCACCTCAATCAGGTTGAATACTTCATTCTTTGCTTTTGGAATCTGTGCGAAATTCGAAAATTCAGTGGCGATTCCTGAAAGCGTATCAATTTGCTCGATCAGGTTTTTGGTAACCCGTTTGAAGAAGTCGTCATAGTGTTCGTTGCCTTCCTCTTTTGCCCGTTGCAAATATTGGATGTTCAACTTCATTGGCGTGAGCGGGTTTTTAATCTCATGGGCTATTTGTTTCGCCATTTCCCGCCAGGCCGACTCACGCTCCGAGCGGGCCAGCAGGTCGGCGCTTTCAACCAGATCGTCAACTTTGTGGTTATATTCGCGCACCAAAGCACCAATCTCATCTTCAGATTGATAATTAATATGTTCGTTCTTTTTTCCAAGCTGGATACCCCTCAGCTTTTCGCGGATCAGAGTAAGTGGCTGGGTTATTCTGTTCGACAAAACAACTGCAATAATCACACTGGCCAGGAAGAGAATCAGGTAAAGGTTAATGAAAGCAACAATAAATGTTGAAATACCTTGCTTCAGATCATCTTCGCGAGTGAAATACGGAAGGTTGAGGTATCCAAGATAATCACCCTTGTTGTTTATAATTGGCTCATATGCCGAAAGGTATGAGAGCGTTCCTGTCTTTTCGGGTTGAAAATATTTCAACTGAAATCGTTCTGAAAGTTCATAGAAAGCCTTCGAGTTCATGCGATCAGAAGTGATTCCTTTGTCAAAAATTTCGGGGCGCGAAGTTGCCAGCAATTGTCCGTTTACATCATAAATGTTGATGTCGGTCCTAAATATGTTCGACAATTTGTTCAATTCGCTGTAAAGCCATTGCTGTAATTCAGGATTAATCGAGTTGACGTAAACCAGCCTATCTTTTATTTCTTCTGAAATAGACTTTATTTTTTCCTGGAGGTCAACCTGGTGTCTGGTACGGTATTCCTGAATGTTATAATAGATTGTTCCGGTGGCTACAAAAAGATGTGATATAAGTACGACCGAAATGATGGATCCCTGAATCCGGAAGCGAAGATCGCTCGGAATAATAAGCTTTCTTAGGTTAAAATTCAGGATAAGGATTATGATCAAAACAAATACAAAATAAAAGACAAAAATATATGGAAACGAAATGAGGTAATCGACAAATGTAAGGGAGCGGTTGCTCACTATAATGTGATTTTTCTCGTCCATATTATAGATCAGGTGATCATATCCGTCCCAACTCAAAAGCTGAAATTCAGGATCTGTAGTTTTGATATTGTACGATTGCAGGTAATAATTATAGGTGTAATCTCCTGAAAAGTTCACCAGTTCTTCGTCGAAATATTTAGCGTACGAAAGATATTTATATCGGAATGGTTTGGCAATCGATTGATCGACAAGTAATTCAGGAAACCCAATCCCTTCGGAGATGACCTTCGAATCAATCTCGATAAATATTGATGTCCCATTTGCATTATTACGATTCGGGTAATGAAGTTTTCCCAGGTACGAAATCCGTCCGTTCAGGTTATTCATGAAATAAAAGTCACTATTCAGGACTTTGATTCCAGAACGTTCAATCATCTTCTCGAAGAAAGGAAAACAAGGTTCCAGAATATTTTCCGGCTGAACCATAACACTGTCGGTTGAAGTACAAAAGTAGGTTTGAATATCGTACTTTCTGAAGTATCCGCTGAAATAGGCTCGGGTGAGGTAATTTGCCAGGTCAGTATACGGAGGGGTAAGCAGCGTGGGGATAATCGAATCGACCTTGAACTTATTCTGCATCCGAGCCAGAAGAACTTCTGCAACAGGGTCTTGCTCAGAGCTTAATGTTGTTGCCCGCAGTTTTTGAACTTCCAGGTCGCGTTTCTTGACGGTATTGTATACCACCATCAGGCTGATGATCGAAAAAAGTGAGATAAAAAGGATGGAATAGGAAAGTGAATAAATCGTAATGTGCATTTTTTTGACCAGGCACTGTAGTGAATTAACTGCAAAAAACAGGATCAGGATATAGGCCCATCCAGAAGGGAAAAATACACACAAGATGATTGAGATGAATACGGCAATCAGGTTTAGCCTGAGGAAAAGGCTTTTACGGTTAAGATGTTCGGTCCGCTGGATAATCCTCAGGTGAATGAGGAAAACAGAAAACAACAACATGGCAATGACCAGATAAGCGCTTATACTGTATTGATCGATGTCGGTAATCCGGTTTAATTTGTAGCTTATATTGCTGTTGCTGATCAGGTTTTCAATCATAAAACCGACCAACTGATACAATAAGCCGACAAAGACAAATGCAGGAAGGATCAGTTTTTTTCGAAGCAGTTCGGTGTTTGAGAATTCGTTGGCAAATACCAGGCTCCAGAAAAAGAACAGAATCGTAATCAGGAAGAAATCGCCGAGCGAAGGAAGCCATTTCGACAGGGCATAAAACTGTGCGCTAAAGATCCCTATATGGTTTAAGATCGCAGGTGTCTTTAATGCGATGTGAATCCAGTAAACAAAAAACAGAACAGCGAATAAAAGCAAAATTTTGATAGACAGGTGTTTGCCTTTATAGCGCCCGATCTCACGGTACAAAGAAATCAGTAGAAATATAAAACCGAGCAGGTACAGGATAACCGGGATGTAAAGCTTAAACTCGCTATAAGCTTCGTCTCCTGAGGGTAAAACAGTGAAGAGATATTGGTTTTTCAGGTCATGTATTTCGGTAGCGTTAGTCGCCCGCGAAATATTGATTTTGAATCCGGATGGCAGTTTAAAAGGTGGAACGTATGAGTTTTTAAGGAATTGATTTTCATACGAATAGTTGTTTTTAATGTGTATCAGCCCAATGATCTCGTAATTGCCAATAATTCGTGTTTGTGCAACAAAAATGCCGTTGGGTACTGTGATTAACTTGTTTGCAACCGAAACCTTATTCAGGATATTCTGAAAGGCAAATTGGTTACTCGACCAGTAAATCATTTTCAACTTTTTGTAAATGATAAAGCCAAGTCCTTCATCCTCAAATAAATGATTTAATTCTGAAAACGTTGATGCGTAGTTTTCAGCCGATAAGCTGTCGTTTATTTTCAGCTCAGTCTTAGTAAGGTACTTCGAGAGTTTAAGTTCCTGATCGAGTAAGGTATTTTGAAAATTTTGAATGACTTTTGCTTCGGGATGATTGTTCAAAGTTTGGTTCTCCAGAATAACCGCCAGCAAAATGAACAGGATGGAAAGAAAAAATAATATGTGTTTTCTGAATGCCTTCATAATACAAAATAATCATTTTTATGCTTCAATCCCGAATATCTTTAGCCAATTTATTGATGATGATAGGGTTCACCCTTCAAAATAGTCATTGCGCGGTAAAGTTGTTCCAGAAAAATCAACCGGACCATCTGATGCGAAAAGGTCATCTTCGAAAGGCTAACCTTCCCGTTTGCACGTGAATAAACGCTTCCCGAAAATCCATAGGGCCCGCCTATGACAAAAACCAACCGTTTAATTCCGGAGATCATTTTTTTCTCCAAAAAACGTGCAAATTCTACCGATGAAACTTCCATCCCTTGCTCGTCGAGCAGAAATAATTCGTCGGAGGCACTTAATTGCAGGAGAATCTGTTCTCCTTCCTTTTCTTTCTGTTGATCCTCGCTGAGGTTTTTGGAGTTCTTGATGTCGGGTATTGCCTTCATTTCGAACGAAATGTAATGAGGTATCCGTTTCAGAAATAGTTCAAGCCCTTTTTGCAAATAAGCTTCGTCAGTTTTGCCGATCATCAGCAGGCATATTTTCATCTGTTCGTGTTTCAGTTGAGGTTTCTAATTTTCGGTTTATAAATTGATTTTTCAGGTATTTGAAATTTGTTACCTTTACAAAGGTATTTGTTTAAATAAAAAATTGCACGGTTTTTGGTAATGATTCATCCTGTGGCGAATTTGTACGAAAATTATTAATAATGAAAAATTTTAAATTGAAACTAATATCCTTTGTGTTAGGTTTTTTTGCCTTGGCAACAGCTTCGTTCGCTCAGATTCCTAATGAAATTGTGGTTAGTATCCAGAATGGGAATGATGTAAGTTTAGCTGCATTTTTCAATGAAAATGTTGAACTGGTGGTCGAATCGCATGATGATGTTTATAGCAAATCACAGGCTCAGCAAATTGTTGCAGAGTTTTTTAAATCGAATAAACCCAAACAGTTCAGTATTATCCATCAGGGCGGTAAAGAAGATGCCCGCTATGCTATTGGGAGCCTGGTTACTGCTACGGGAACGTTCAGGGTCTATTTTTTACTGAAAAACAAAAACGGCAATTCCTATATTCACCAGTTACGAATTGAAAAACAGGGCTAATGCCTGATAAAATCACGAAAAAACTGATTTCCATTTGGGAAAGTATACTGGTCAAGGCAAAAAGGGTCACTCTTCCCGGACTTGATGGAATGGCAATCTATGATGTGATGGTTTTTTTCTGGCGCAGCATAGTCGATGGAGCTTTGTCTACCCGCGCTTCAGCTATTGCATTCAGCTTTTTTGTGGCGCTTTTTCCTGCAATTATATTTCTGTTTACCCTTATCCCATACATTCCCATTGATAATTTTCAGAACGAATTGTTTTTGTTGATTGAAGGCATGGTTCCGGAAACAACCTTTATGGCAATCAAAGAAACGGTTCTTGATATTCTGACCCGCCAGCGGGGCGATTTGCTTTCTCTGGGTTTTTTTATGGCGCTTATTTTCTCGACCAATGGATTTGCTTCGATGATGACAGCATTCGATGCCTCGCTTCATAGTTTCGAACGCCGCACCTGGTTTGGCCAAAGGCTGATTGCCTTGTTGCTTTTAGTTATTATGTCGGTTTTGCTTGCCGTTGCAATTGCCCTGATTACTTATGGGCAATATTTTATCAATTACATGGTAGCGAATGGATATTTGAAAGACCACTTTACAATTATTATACTTTCGGTCTCGAAATGGATTGTCATTCTGTTTCTGTTCTTTATGGCAAATTCATTCCTGTTTTACCTGGCACCGGCAAAGAAAACCAAATGGCGTTTTATTTCAGCAGGAGGCACTTTATCGACCGTTCTGAGTGTGTTGACTTTCTTGGGATTTACCTATTACATCAACCGTTTTGGTCAGTATAACAAGCTGTATGGATCTATTGGGACTTTGCTGGTTATACTGCTGCTAATGTACCTCATGTCGATGATTCTTCTGATCGGATTTGAGTTGAATGCAAGTATTAATGAAGCGGTTAAACATTCAAAGGGAGGATATCTGCATAAAAAGTAAAATTGATCCCTGAATGTGGTTTTTCGTTCTTCGTTCTCCGGTCAATTTTATTTTCCCATCCTGAAAAGTATCTCTTTTTCTTCTTTCGACAGCGAGTCGTAGCCCGATTTGCTTATTTTTTCAAGAATCTCATTCATTTTCCTTTGATCCTGGTTTTTTAGCCGGTTGTATTCAATGTCATCCATCGGTTTTTTGTAACTAACTTTCACTTTTGGCTTTGGGCTTAAGACCTTTTTCAAGTTTGAGAACAATCCATTTGCGCTTTTGCCAGGATCAATTCCTCTCCGCAACTGCAATACATAAATCACTCCCCAACAGGCACCACCCAAGTGAGCCAAATTGCCTCCGGCATTGGTCGACGAAATACCAATCACATACATCAAAACTGACACGAGTGCGATGTATTTCATTTTCACCGGCCCGATAAACATCAAATGAAGTGTGTGGTTCGGAGCATGTACCGCCAGTGATGTTACGATGGCAATTACCGAAGCTGAAGCGCCAAGCAATCGGGAGTCGGTAACCATGTGCGAAAACACAGGAAATGAATTGTATCCGGCCACATAGAATAATCCTCCAAATATACCTCCCAGCAAATAAATTGTAATAAGTTTTCCCTGATCAAAATAAGTCAGGAAAATCTGCCCCATCCAGTAAAGCCAAAGCAGATTGAACAGGATGTGGAGGAAATCAAAATGCAGGAACATATAGGTAATTAATGTCCATGGTCGGCTTGCCAACTGTCCGAAATCGGCAGGAAGTGCCAGCCAGTCCATTAAAGGGAAAGGCGTTCCGGAAAGGAAAAAGAACACATTTAAAATCCGGAAAACAAGGAAAACTCCCAGATTAATGTAGATCAGTCGGGTCAATGCTGATCCTTCTTTAAATGATTCCTTTATTTCGTCCCAGATAGTCATTTCAAGTTAAATGATTTGAAAATTAGTGGATTTGAAAATTTGAGAATTAAAAGTCAATCCTTCAGTCCTTCAAACCATCAGTATTAATAAAAATTTCGTGTGTTTCGGTTCCAGTATCTGATCAGGAGAAAGCCAAAGAGCATCCCGCCCAAATGGGCAAAATGCGCAATATTTGCACCCATTCCTGTAATCCCACTGAAAAGTTCGATGGCGCCATAACCAGCTACAAAATATTTGGCTTTGATTGGAATCGGAGGAAATAACAGCATCAACTCTGTATTCGGGAAAAGCATCCCGAAACCCAGCAGTATTCCGAAAACTGCTCCGGAGGCCCCAACCGTTGGCGTATTTAAGATCATATTTAATTTTCCAGCCGGGCCAACCCAGTTTTGTCCTTGTTGTAAGAGTTCTGCCCCTTGGCTAAACACAGCCTGAACATCCTGAGGGCTGATTTTTGCAGCATAGTATTGGAATTCCATGTAATTCACAAAGGTGTGAAGTGCTGCCGCCCCGAGTCCGGTTACAAAGTAGTAGATAAAGAAACGTTTCGGACCCCACACGCTTTCCAGAACGCGGCCAAACATCCAAAGAGCGAACATGTTAAATGCCAGATGCATAAATCCACCGTGCATAAACATATGGGTAACCAATTGGTATGGCCTGAAATCGGGCGATTGGATGTAGTGTAATCCTAAAATATTGGTAAGATCAATTCCCTTCATCTGGAGGATGTAGGTTGCAGCCAACATGAGCACATTGATGATGATCAGGTTTTTTACAACCGGTGGAATTGTATTGATACTGGGCCTGAAATTTTGCATTGTTATTCGTTTTTTGTTTCTACTAAATTGCGACTTGTGACTTGCATCTCAAGATTCACACCAACTTTAAACTTTGAACATTAAACTTAAAACTTTCTCAGCCAAAGTAAGACTTTTCCGTCAAAATGTCATTTCAACAATTTTTCAAAGTCTTCCAATGGCATAATAGAGAGTATCTTTTTCCCTTTGGGCGAAAAATTCGGAGTCTGACAGGCAAACAGGTTGTCGATCAACTCGCTGATTTCACCAGGTTTCAGCGCATGCCCGTATGGGATAGCCGATGCCTGTGCCAGCGAAATGGCAACCGCCTCACGTGCTTTTTCCTGAAGGCTGACCGGCGAATTTTTAAATTCTTCCAGCAAACCTTCAATAATTTCGATGGGCGACGAAGTATTCAGCACTCCCGGTGTCCCGTTAATAATAAAACTATTTTTGCCAAAATCGCGGATGTCGAAGCCCAAGGCCCCCAAATCGGGCAAAATACTGGTGAGTAACGTTGCATCCGAAGCATTCAGTTCAAACGTTTCGGGGAAAAGCTGTTGCTGGCTGGCTACTTCGTTGTTCTCCAAAACCTGCATCAGCCGTTCGTACAAAATTCGTTCGTGTGCCCGTTTTTGGTCAATGACCATCAATCCCGATTTAACAGGTGTCAGGATGTATTTGTTTTTAAACTGAACTGAACTTTTGGTGGTTTGTTGCTCTTCAATCCGAAATTGTACCGGTTCTTCGTCCTGATTTTCAGGTTTTGCACTCAAATCAGGCTCCAACCCTTTGTAAAGCGATTGCCAATTTGTTGGATTTGGTCGTTCAACCGGACGAGATGAAAAACTGCTTCCTGATCCTGAGTAATTTTTTGTTGGAGTTTGCGTTTCGAACGGATTGTAATTTGGATTCACCTTGATTTCGGGCATGGCGACTTCATCAAAATTGTGTCTTGCCATTGGAATTTCAACACTTCCGGCCTGATCGAAATCGATAGACGGAACAATGTTGAATTTTCCGAGCGCTTCGCGAACCGAGGCCTGAAGTATTTGCCAGATGGCCGATTCGTTCTCGAATTTGATTTCCGTTTTGGTCGGATGAATGTTCACGTCAATATCTGCCGGATCGAGATCGAAGGAGATAAAATACGACGGAATGGCATCGGGTGGAAGTATTTTTTCGTAGGCCTGCATGATCGCCCGGTGGAAAAACGGATGTTTCATGTACCGTTTGTTCACGAAAAAGAATTGTTCGCCAAAGGTTTTTCGGGCAAATTTGGGCTGCCCGATAAATCCAGAAATTTTGACCAAAGTTGTTTCCGTATCAATCGGTATCAGGCTCTGGTTGATGTTTTTCCCGAAAATGGAAACAATGCGCACCCGTTTGTTGGAACCTGCCAGTTCGTAAATGGCCGATCCGTTGTGGTGCAGCGAAAGTGAAATTTCGGGATTGGCCAACGCAATACGCTGTATTTCGTTGATGATGTGCTTCAATTCAGCCGGATTCGACTTCAGAAATTTACGTCGCGCCGGAACATTAAAAAACAGGTTTTTAATCTGGAAATTGGTGCCGTTGTCGCAGCTTACCGGTTCCTGAGTGATGATGTTCGATCCGGAGATGTGAATGAAGGTTCCCAGGTCGTGATCGTGTTCTTTGGTGCGGAGCTCAACATCGGCAATGGCCGCGATGGAAGCCAGCGCTTCGCCGCGAAATCCCATGGTGCGAATCGCAAAAATATCGTTGGCCGACCTGATTTTTGAGGTGGCATGGCGCTCAAAGGCCATTCGGGCGTCGGTGTCCGACATGCCGCTGCCGTTATCAATGATCTGGATCAGTGTTCGTCCGGCATCTTTAATGTTTACTTTAATTTGGGTTGCTCCCGCATCAATCGCATTTTCAACCAGTTCTTTTACTACCGAAGCAGGTCGTTGAATGACCTCGCCCGCAGCAATCTGGTTGGCAACCGAATCTGGAAGTAATTGAATAATATCTGCCACGTTCTCGTTTTCTGTTTCGGAATTAATTGATGACAAAACTAACAATTGTTCGGGTAGTTCGAAAATTAAGTTCGGAGTTAAAAATACTGTGTTTAGGCTCAATTCGTTAATTTCATTTTCAAATTTTCTTCCGACTATTTTAAATCTTTCCCAAATACCCGGAATCGTTTATAGACCACTCCGCCCATTTTCTCCATTTCTGCCCGAACTTTGGTGTTGTATTCCAATTCGAGATGCGAATCGATGACTGTTTTGCCCTTTATGATGGCCGATTGCATCAGTTTCACACCCATCATAACGTCAAGTCCCTTGCCACGGTAATCAGGATCGATACCGCCTAACAGCAAATTGAGCTGATTTGTCTTTCGGGCTGCTGCAAAAATCTGGAAGATTCCGAAAGGGAAAAGGTATCCTTTGGCTTTTTTAATCCCATCACCGATATGCGACATCGCAATGACAAAAGCCACAACTTCGTTTTTGGAGTTGACCGCTATTTTGATGAAACGCGGATTAATCAGGAACAGATAGCGGTTGGCAAAATCATCCATTTCAGATTCAGTAAATGGAGTGAATCCATAAATTTCGGTGAAAGTTCGGTTTAATAAATTCAGTACCGGATGAATATAGGGTTTTACCTTTCTTCGCGAGGTAAATTCCAGAACATTTATTCCCGCGTTCATGCGGATTGCCCTTTCTTCGATCTTCAGGTAAAACTCCGGAATTGGGTCTGGAATTTTGATCTGGTATACCACCAAATCAACCTCTTTGGCATAGGCATTCTTTACGAGTAATTCAGATTGGTAAGGGAAATTGCAGTTCGATGCGATAACAGCGGGTTCATCAAATCCTTCAATTAAGAAACCCTGAGGATCTTTGTCTGAAAATGCCAGAGGACCAACCAATCGATCCATTCCTTTTTCACATGACCAGTTTTCAATTGCTGTAATTAAGGTTGCGGCAACTTCTTCATCGTTCCAGGTTTCGAAAAAGGCAAACCTGGCGTGGTTCTCCTGATGCTTTTCGTTATACTTGTGGTGAATGATGCCCATAATACGGCCAACAACTTCTTCGTTCCGGAATGCAAGCAATAAAATAGTGTCGCACGAATCAAACGATTTATTTGTCTTCGGATTGAAGAACTCCCAGTCGTCCATGTAGATCGGAGGAACCCAGTTCGTGTGGTTTTGGTGGATGGCGGCAGGCAGGTGAATGAATTTACGAAGGTCTTTTTTGGATTGAACTTCCCGAATTTCTATTTCCTGAAGTTTTTTATTTTGAACTGATTTACTCTCCATTTGCCCTGTTTAATCTGTATTGCCACCATTTAAAATAGAGCTTACAAGATATTTTATTTTTCCGATAGATTGCAATGGTTTTGTAATTGATTTTTAATCATGGGTTCAATCTCAAGTACTCAAAGAAAATACAGTGATATAATATCTAATTTCATGAGGCTTCTTGCCTTTGTTCCTGATTTTTAATTTTCGTTTTTTATCCATTTCTTTAAAATGTATCTTTGCTCATCTTAAAAATTCAGATCATTGACTACAACTCCGAAATACGTTGAAACTCCTTTGATGAAGCAGTATTATGCTGTCAAAGCGAAACATCCTGATGCCGTTTTGCTGTTCAGGGTGGGCGATTTTTACGAAACTTTTGGCGAAGATGCCATTCGTACAGCGGGAATTCTGGGAATCACGCTTACCCGCCGCGCCAATGGTTCGGCCAGCTACGTTGAATTGGCCGGGTTCCCCTATCATGCCCTCGATACATATCTTCCAAAACTGGTTCGTTCCGGTGCTCGGGTTGCCATTTGTGAGCAGCTCGAAGATCCGAAAATGACCAAAAATATTGTCAAACGCGGTATTACCGAGTTGGTAACTCCGGGAGTTTCGTACAACGACAATATTTTGGAACACCGCGAAAACAACTTCCTGGCTTCCGTTCATTTCGACAAAAAGTTAGCCGGAATCGCGTTTTTGGATATTTCAACTGGAGAATTCCTGACTGCCGAAGGTTCGTTTGAGTACATAGATAAATTGCTCAGCTCTTTTCAACCGAAGGAAGTTTTGTTTCAGAAAGGGAAAGGTGCTGATTTTACCGCTTTGTTCGGAGGGAAATATTATACTTTTTCGCAGGACGACTGGGTTTATACCGAAGATGCGGCCAACGACCGGCTGATGCGCCATTTCGAAACCAAATCGTTGAAAGGGTTTGGCGTGCACGAACTGAATTACGGGATAATTGCTTCCGGAGCAATTCTTCATTATCTGGATTTAACGCAGCACCACCAAACCAGGCACATTGTTAATCTGTCGCGCATCGAAGAAGATAAATATGTGTGGCTCGACCGCTTTACCATTCGCAACCTCGAACTTTTTAATTCGATTAACGAAGGAGCTAAAACATTGGTTCAGGTCATCGATAAAACCATTTCACCGATGGGCGCCCGTTTGCTGAAACGTTGGATTGCTCTGCCATTGAAAGAAATTGCAGCCATTAACAATCGTCAAAATGTGGTGGAGTACCTGGTAAATGACGAAAGCTTGAAGGAAAATCTGGAAGAGCATATTCGTCAGGTTGGCGATCTGGAACGCATTATTTCCAAAGTAGCTGTCGTTCGCATCAATCCGCGTGAGGTGGTGCAATTGAAACATGCACTTCAAGCCATTGCGCCAATCAAAGAAATTTGCGGCCAAACCGATAGCCCGAATTTGCAGCGTTTTGCCGAACAACTCAATCCCTGCGAATCGATCCGCACTCGCATCGAAAAGGAAATCCATCCCGATCCGCCAGCGCTGATCAACAAAGGCCACGTAATTGCTTCAGGTGTTTCATCCGAATTGGACGAACTGCGCGAGCTTGCTTTCTCTGGAAAAGATTACCTGGCACGGTTGCAGGAGCGTGAAGCTGAGCGAACGGGTATCACAAGTCTGAAGATCTCATTCAACAATGTATTTGGCTATTATATTGAAGTCAGGAATACCCACAAAGATAAAGTTCCGCCGGAATGGATCCGCAAACAAACCCTCGTTGGAGCAGAGCGCTATATCACTGAAGAGCTCAAAGAATACGAGTCGAAAATAATGGGTGCCGAAGAAAAAATTCAGGCGATTGAAGTTCGTCTGTTCAATGAACTGGTGGTTGCCTTGGCTGAATACATTCAGGCCATACAATTGAATGCTGCCATTGTCGGGCAGCTCGATTGCCTGTTGTCGTTCGCCACAACTGCTATCGAATACAAGTATTCCCGCCCTGAAATTAATGATTCAAAAGACATCATCATCAAAGGCGGTCGCCACCCGGTGATTGAACATCAATTGCCGATGGGCGAATCGTATATTTCGAACGATGTGACCCTGAATCAGGACGATCAACAGGTAATTATCATTACCGGACCCAACATGGCAGGTAAGTCGGCTTTGTTGCGACAAACAGCCTTAATTGTGCTGATGGCTCAGATCGGTAGTTTTGTTCCGGCAGAAGCTGCCCAAATCGGGTTTGTCGACAAGATTTTCACAAGGGTAGGGGCCTCCGACAATATCTCGCTGGGCGAATCGACTTTTATGGTTGAGATGAACGAAGCGGCCAGCATCCTAAACAACATTTCAGACCGAAGCCTGATTCTGCTTGATGAGCTGGGCCGTGGAACTTCCACCTACGACGGCATTTCCATTGCCTGGTCAATCGTGGAATACATTCACGAACATCCAAAAGCCAAAGCAAAAACGATGTTTGCCACCCATTACCATGAGTTGAACGAGATGGAGAAGTCGTTTGGGCGGGTGAAAAACTTTAATGTTTCAGTCAAAGAAGTGGGCAATAAAGTGATTTTCCTTCGGAAGCTTGTTTCTGGTGGAAGCAACCATAGTTTCGGGATTCATGTGGCGCGAATGGCCGGAATGCCGCCTTCTGTGGTTCGCCGGGCCGACGAAATCCTGCTTCAATTGGAAGATACCCACCGAAAAGAAGGTCTTTCGAAGCCTTTGGAGGGCATGGCCGAAAAAAGAGAAGGTTTCCAGATGAGTATTTTCCAACTCGACGATCCGGTGCTGAAACAAATCCGCGACGAGATCAAGAATCTGGACATCAACCAGCTGACGCCGCTTGAAGCACTGAATAAGCTGAATGATATTAAGAAGATTACCGGTCTGGATAGGCCTTTCAAAAAATAATGTGCCGAAAATGGCTAAAGTTTTAATCCTTTTTTGGAGAAAGAAAAAATAGGTATATATTTGCATCGCTGTTTTCGAAAGCACTAAACAGTACGTTCAAATCCGAAAAATACTGCAATTTCCACCAGATTGCGGGATGATATTGAAAAAGGCATCGTTGTTCAGAATGCAAATTCAGGACTGCAAAATATGCGAGAATAGCTCAGTTGGTAGAGCACGACCTTGCCAAGGTCGGGGTCGCGAGTTCGAGTCTCGTTTCTCGCTCTTTTTAAGGAGGCCCGGATGGTGGAATCGGTAGACACGCAAGACTTAAAATCTTGTGACCATTGGTTGTGCGGGTTCAAGTCCCGCTCCGGGTACTTTTAAAAAATCGGATTCAATAAAATATTGCGAGAATAGCTCAGTTGGTAGAGCACGACCTTGCCAAGGTCGGGGTCGCGAGTTCGAGTCTCGTTTCTCGCTCAAAAAAGAAGAGGCTGATTCCCAGGAGTTCAGCCTCTTCTTTTTTATTCTTTCTGGAAACTACGCTGTTATTTCACCATATTACAATTCTTTTCCATTTAACCGGAACACATATAACACTGCGGACTATAGTTGAGCGAAGCAGACAGGGCCGTGATTTGGTAAAATGTAACGCAATACACTGAACGGGGTTCTGTAATAATTTATAATGCAAAATCCCCGGGAAACAGAGATCGTTTCCTGGGGATTTTTATTGTCAGATGTCGCTAATTTGCTAGAAACATACCATTGTCAGAAATTATTAATGCCCGTAGCGGATAGCTATTTTTTTACGAGTTTATAATATGCCATAGTTTCTTTATTATTGATAGCTATCAGATACGTGCCTGCTGGCAGGTTTCGTACCGATATTGCCTCCTGGCTGGCAATCTTTTTTTCGCTTATTAATTTACCATTCAAGCTTGATATCCTGATTGTTGTTTGGCCTTCGATGCCACTGATATAAAATTTGTCAGTTGTCGGGTTCGGGTATATGCTTATCGGGCTTTGCCTTTCGGAGTCAATGCCAGTTTTAACCACAACATTAATTTTAACAGTGTCGCTAGTTGCTGCATAATGTTCGGTATCGGTAGGCGAAAAGCGTACGGTTAACTCTTGTAAACTGCCTGTGTTCAGTACTGTCCCGGCAATAGGGTCATAAACAAATGTTCCACCGATATTTGCAATCGCATTTAATTGCAAATCGCTTAAGGCCGTCCCATTCTCGATATCTTTAGGATTTTCCCAAGTAATTACAGGAACTGCCTTACGAACATCTATCTTTACAGTTTTGCTGACAATCTCGTTCTTGGTCAAATCATTGGGCGTAAAGGTTACGCTTAGTTCCTGGGCATCCCCAACATTTAATTTGGTTCCGGCAGCCGGCGTGTATTCGAATGTGCCTTCCACATTGCTTGTTGCATTTAGTTGGAGGCCACCCAGGGCTGTTCCATAGAAAATATCAGAAGGGTTGGCCCAGCTGATGGTTGGATCCGATTTGGCCGTTTTGAATGAAACCTCAGCACTGTAGGCTACACCTTCTCCATTTGCTGCATAAGCCCGGGCATAGTAAACCGTATTTGGTTCTAACCCGGTGATTGAGGCATAGAAGGCGCCTGTGGTTGTGGGGGTTCCAAGGTCATGTATTTTGCTGTTAAACATGGTCGGGTTTGGACTGGTGTTCCAGCAAATGCCATAAGCTGTTGCATTGGGGAACCCTAAATTAGTAATGCTGCATTTGCCAATGGCTGAGGCCGGTTCAATTTCGTTTATTTCATAAAGTGTTACATTGGCGACGATTCCTTTTGTGGTAAACGATAGCTGTTCCCCGTAACTGGTCCCTGCCCCGTTGATAGAATAAGCCCTCACGTAGTATCTTGTATAAATTCCTAATCCAGTTAATGTGGCAGAGAATGCCCCAGTGTCCGAAATACTGCCTTTGTCTAACTTGCTATTGGCAGTAGTTGGGTTTGGGCTGGTACTCCAACAAAAACCATAGGAAGTCGGGGATGGTATCCCCAAGCCGGTAATATTCCCGTTGGCAATAACCGAGTTGGTTGAAATATTGCTTATAGCCTGGGTGGCCACTGAAGAAAGCTTTAACGTGGTGAAAGTTAAATCATCACCATTGGTTGTTCCACCTGTATTTACCCCCACAATCCTGTAATGGTAAGTAGTACCTGCGGTTAATCCAGAAAGTGAATAGCTTACCGAGGTTGCAGAACTGCCAGTGACCGGACTTTCTTCGGCGGTAACAGTAGTGCCATAGCTGGTTGTTGTTCCATACTCGAAGGTAACTGTTGTGGTGCTACCATTGGCATTTACCGATCCATTAAGTATCGCTTCGGTTGAAACAATACTGGTTGCTGCATTGGTGGTTGCTGTTGGTGACGCAATGGAAGTTGGCAGAGCCGTAATGACTCCCAAATTTACAGAACTCAGAGTATTACTTACATAGTAGCTGCCTGCACTGCCGGTATTGCTGCCGCTGGAAACGACAAATGAACCACCTGATGAAAGTGGGTTATAAGCGATTTGTAAATCCGATTCAGTATTGCCGTTCAACTCACCGACGCTATACTGTATGCCCACTAAACCCGAATAGCTGCTTAGCGGACTTGTGAATGTATAAGCCCGGCTTATACCTTGGTCACTTCCACTGGTAACGGCTATTCCCGAAAAATTAATGCTGTTGCTGGTAATCGTTACATCAGCGGAGGGGGTAAGTACAAGACCCTTGACAGAAAAAATAGTGCCGCTTTTTATATTAAACCCGCTGCTGCCAACACTCAGGAGAGAGGGCTGTGGGGCAGCCAATGCCCCTGTTGCCAGTAATAGTACTGTTATTATTGTGTAAATTGTTTTTTTCATAATATAATACTTTAGAAAAGAATTATCACTTAGTTGCATATACTTTCGGTGAAGCAATAGATTTGGTAGAATATGAAAAGCAATATTCTACCAAATCTCGATTGCTTACCATTAATCTAGCTTTGTCATATTAAATTGGGTTCCAATACCTGGTGCTAAATTCATAGTTAAAGGAGTTGCAGAGTTGTTTCTAAGGGTCAAAACATCCCCAGCTGCCAATGTAAGAATGGCTGTTCCTGAAATTTGGCCAGTGGCCACTAAACAGGTTATATTTGTCGAAGAATCTACAGTTCCATTTACTGCAACAGCAATAGCGCTACCAACTCCTGAAGTAATACTTATGGAATAATCAACCTTATAGCTTCCTGCATCAGGAACAGTGAATGTAGTTGTGCCTGCTGTATGAGATATACCGTACAATGGTCCATTGTTTGAAAAAGGTACATCTGCTCCTCCTACAACTGTTGCATCTGCGATTGTAGCAAATTCATACACATAACCAAAAGCTGATAATCCCGAGCCGCCTGTAGCTGGTGTACTCCATGTACCATCACCTCTTAGATAGGTAGCCGAACTGGCAGTTCCACTACCCAAGCGTGCTGTTGGCACAGTTCCGCTAGCTAAATTCGAAGCGTTTAAATTCGTTACCGCAGACCCATTTACTGCAGGCAGGGCGTCTGTTCCATTTATTAGCACTACCCAGGCTGCGCCTGTATAATAATAGAACCCGGTTATGCCATCTGTTTGATACACTATTAGACCAGTTGCCGGATTACTGATAGCAGCCCGCTGAGTTGCAGTCATCCGAGGAGTTAATAACCCTTTGGTAGTGCTTGTAACATCAAGCATTGCCGAACCGTCTGGCGAGGCTATTCCTACACTAACCTGTGCATTTACTGTTAAAGATAAAGTGATAATTGCCGCTAAAATAAATAGTAGTTTTTTCATGTTGATAGATTTTAAGTTGTGTAAATTGTTTTATGTTAGTATCGTATTTGAGTGAAGTTTTATTCTCAATACAGGATTGCAATGGTCAATCTCGGAAAGTTTGGGTTGAAATCTGTTATATCCTTTGTTGTGAGAAATGGTTGAATGAAAGGTTGAGTTTTCCATAGAATAGTTGTTAGGGCGTTGGCAATAGCATTTGTCTCAAAATACAAAATGCTATTCAAAAATAAATATTTTTTGTTATATAGTATTCAGAAGCTAATTAAACTTTTGATAAATGTGTTCTCTGGATAAAGAAATCCTGCGTGGGGCTTGGTTGTGATTTTGGAGGCAATTTAAGTCAGTCTATTGATTCCGGCTCGGTAAAACTTACGGAGTTATTTGTCTGGATTTGACTGTTTGGACTCTTTTGCAATCTGAATCCAAATTGTTGATCGAATATTGAGTATTCGGTGATCATGGTTGGTGCCAACATAAATGCTATTTTTGTTACATGAAAAGAGGCTGAACTCTTTTAAGTCAGCCTCCTGTTTATGTATAGAAAATATAGGGTTCTTTATTCCTGAGTTGCGGCTGCTACTTGCCGAACTTTGCTTCCGGGGTAAACTTTCAGAGCTTCTTCCAGAATTTTCAGTGAAATGGCTAGGTCTTCCTTTTTCAAAACGTACGCGATACGAACTTCATCTTTTCCGTAGCCGGGAGTGGTATAGAAACCTGAAGCCGGAGCCATGAAAATAGTCTGGTTCTCGTATTCGAAATCGCTCAGTAACCAGGCGCAAAATACATCAGTGTCGTCAACAGGCAGGCGGGCGACCGTATAGAATGCTCCCATCGGGATGGGTGAATAAACGCCGTTGATGCGGTTCAATCCGTCGATCAGGAATTTGCGCCTTTCCACATATTCGTCGTACGTGTCGAGCATGTACTCTTTGTTGTTTTCGAGCGAAGCTTCGGCTGCAATTTGCCCAATCAAAGGCGGACTTAGCCTTGCCTGACAAAATTTCATTACGTTCTTTTTCAGGGCTTTGTTTTTAGTGATCAAAGCGCCAATACGCAACCCACATTCGCTGTACCGTTTCGAAACCGAGTCAATCAATACCACATTTTGCTCAATCCCTTTCAGGTGAAATGCTGAAATATATGGAGCGCCGGTATAGCAGAATTCGCGGTAAACTTCATCCGAAAATAAATACAAATCATATTTTTTGACCAAATCACGAATCTGTTTCATTTCGCTGCGGGTGTACAAATATCCGGTTGGATTATTCGGGTTGCAGATCATGATTCCTTTTGTGCGTGGAGTAATCAGTTTTTCGAATTCCTCTACCGGAGGCAATGCAAAACCTTCTTCGATTTTAGAAGGAATAGATTTGATAACGGCTCCCGCCAAAATGGCAAAGGCAGTGTAGTTGGCATAGGCCGGTTCAGGAACGATAATTTCGTCGCCTGGATCGAGACACGCCAAAAAAGCAAAAGTAACCGCTTCCGATCCTCCGGAAGTGATGATAATATCGTCGGCTGTTACATCGATATTGAATGTGTGATAGTACGCCGCAAGCTTTTCACGGAATGATTTGATTCCTTCACTTGGAGAGTACTCCAGAATTTTCCGGTCGATATTCCGGATGGCATCAATTGCATTTTGAGGGGTTGGCAGATCGGGTTGACCAATGTTCAGGTGAAACACTTTTCTTCCCTTTTCCTTGGCTTTGTCAGCCAAAGGAACCAGTTTCCTGATGGGCGAATCTGGCATCAAATTACCTCGTTCCGATGTAATAGGCATGTTGTGAAAAATATTAACAGTAAAGGCGGCAAATATACGATTATCAAATCTAAATTAAAATTTTAGGTTTTTATTTAATCTGAAATATTAACGGCTTAATAACTTTCACTTTCAAAGCAATAGCAGGTGTAAATCCAAATATCGTATTCGGCTTGTCTGGCAAGCCTTTGCATAGCTTTGAATTCATTGTTTTTTATCATGTTTTCCGAAGTTCATAACGTCTATTTTTGACCGCAGAAAACAATAAAAATCTACGACGATGATTATAGGAGTACCAAAAGAAATTAAGAACAACGAGAATCGCGTTGCTTTAACACCAGCTGGTGTAGCCGAAATGGTTAAAAGTGGTCATACAGTTTATGTGCAGGCAACTGCCGGTATGGGTAGCGGATTTAGCGACGAAGATTATATTCATGCAGGCGCAAAAATGCTTCCAACCATCGAAGAAGTGTATGCCATTGCTGAAATGATCATGAAAGTGAAAGAACCGATTGCATCAGAATATAAACTGATTAAAAAAGATCAAATCTTATTCACCTATTTCCATTTTGCATCAGGTGAGCCTTTAACCATGGCTATGATCGAAAGCGGATCAATCTGTCTGGCTTACGAAACTGTTGAAATGCCCGACCGTTCATTGCCTTTGCTGGTTCCGATGTCGGAAGTTGCTGGTCGCATGTCGATTCAGGAAGGTGCCAAATATTTGGAAAAAACTTACGGAGGATACGGCGTATTGCTGGGCGGAGTTCCCGGAGTACCACCTGCAAAAGTGTTGATTATTGGTGGTGGTATTGTTGGAACCGAAGCTGCTAAAATGGCTGGTGGTTTGGGAGCTGATGTAACCATTATCGATGTTAGCCTGAAACGCCTGCGTTACCTCGACGATATTATGCCAGCCAATGTGAAAACTTTAATGAGCAACGAATACAACATCCGTGAGATGGTTCGTAATGCTGATGTTATTATTGGTGCGGTTTTAATTCCGGGAGCTGTTGCGCCAAAATTGATTACCCGCGATATGATTCCTACCATGAAACCGGGAACTGTTTTGGTTGACGTAGCTGTTGATCAGGGTGGTTGTTTCGAAACAACTGTTGCAACAACTCACGATCATCCAACATTTGTAATTGATCATGTTATTCACTACTGTGTAGCCAATATGCCGGGTGCTGTGCCACGCACATCAACATTGGCTTTGACTAACGCTACACTGCCATATGCCTTACAGATAGCTAACAAGGGGTGGAAGCAAGCCTGTAAGGATAGTGAACCTTTGAGAAAAGGGTTGAATGTTGTAAAAGGAAAAGTCGTTTATGAAGGAGTTGCTGAAGCCTTTGGACTTCCATATCAAGACGTTCAAACAGTACTTTAAATCCTGAGAAACCCCG